>Ga0209611_10003696_pt1 | contig 26429 bp, 10 predicted proteins | sample S1TSphgellanicum_3_FD_187693 | JGI IMG/M metagenome (GOLD analysis project Ga0209611, IMG submission 187693) | Host-associated microbial communities from peat moss isolated from Minnesota, USA - S1T2_Fc - Sphagnum magellanicum MG (SPAdes) (version 2) | ecosystem: Host-associated > Plants > Peat...
TTTTTTTGAACCTTGTAAAATAAAAAAAAAAAAAAAAAACATTTTTTCATTAAATAGTCTTTAAAATAGAGAATTTAATTATCATGAAAAAATGAAGTTAAGGTGTTGAAAACCATCGTACTTATATGGTAGACTATGTTCTAAATAATTTTATTCTTTCATTTGACAATATCATAATAGATCATGAAATAATAATAGTTTCAAATTTGGGTTTCGTGTTGTTTTGCACTACCAATGACAATGATTAAATTATTTTGTGTGGACATAATAATTTTGTTGTAATCAATTTTGTCTTTTCAAAAAATAAAATTTTGTAAATTTCATTATATGTCATTTTGTTCCATTAATATTTTTATACATTTTTAATTTGTCAAGCAAAATGCCAATGAAAGTTTGATATATGATGAATTGTAATTCATAATGATTTTGGATTATCATAATGACAATCACCAAAATATTCATCCTACATAAACCAATTTTGATGAAACATTGTCATTATATATATATATATATATATATATATATATATATATATATATATATATATATATATATATATATATATATATATATATATTCGTTTTGACCATGTGGAAACTAACCCTAAACTATGGTATATAGGTAAATACATATATACAAAAGGACTCGAACAAACAAACACCAATATTTTTATCATATGAATTTTTCTTCATGAAAAATGTTCATTCAATTTAAACCTAAATGGTCTAACATTCTTCAATACCTTTTGTTCACTTTTCATGTTTTTCCTTTTTTTTTCTTTTTTTTCATCTAATGGTTTTTTTTTTTCCCTTAATTTGGCTTAGTCATATAGTTGGGCAATAAGTTTATTCTACTTCAATTAATCAGTGTACCTTCAAACCTTTTAATATGTTCCATTTTTTTTCCAAATCATCAGTGCCTAAATATCAAACCTATTCAATAGTGGGTGTTACAAAATGAATTATTTAATAGCAAAATTTAAATGAAAAAACATAATCGATGTTTTCAAATCAACCAATTAAAGTTACAATCAAAATGATCGTTGAAAAATGAAATGTGACAATCCTTTTTGAGAATAAGTAATTTCCTTTGAAATTTTAATAGTGTAAGTTAATCTCATGCCCTAGAAGGTGAAAGCTAATCACCTAACAAAGGGTGCTAAAGGAAAATGTGCTAAAGGAAAAAACATCATTTATTATTCATTTATTGGCATTCCAATAATTAAATTATGCCACCCACTAATGTGTACAATCTCATCTCACATTAAAAATTAATTTCAATCCATCACAACTCACACTTATTTGAACGTTACTTTTCTTTTATTACACATGGGGTCCACTTCAATGCTCAATTCAACTCACAATTTGTTATTTTTAGATACAAAACATGATTATATATTTCAACTTTTCAATCAATCACAATTCATGTTCAATTCAAAAACATATATTGCTCTTACTTTGGGAATCACCAATTTCCATTGAACATTTAATAATTCAAAATAATCTCATGGTTTAGAAGGTGAAAGGTCACCTAACAACATAAGGATACTACTTCAAAACACTTGTTCATGTTATAGGAAATGAGATCATTAATGTTTTGGCAACATGGATGTTTGGTTTGCATGCCAACTATGTGATTGAATCACCATTTATTGGCATTTTTATAACTAAGTTGTGACACCCATTAATGTGTACAATCCCATCTCATGTTACAAATTCAATTCAATCCATCTGAACTCATCATTATTTGAACGTTACTTTTCTTGATTACACAACATGATTCTACTTCAATGTTCAACTCATCACAAATCAATTCAACTCGTATATAATCGGTATTTTTTATTACAAAACAAGATTATATTTCAACTTTCAATCAATCATAATTCACTTTCATTTCAAAACCATTGTTCTTGTCTTGGGAATAATCTTTTTTTTTATTGAACTTTTAATAGTTCCAAGTAATATCATGATTTAGAAGATGAAAGGTCACCCAACATAAGGATGTCCCTTTGAAAAAAAAACTTGCTCATATGTGCAAGAAAATGAAATCACTAGTGTTTGGCAACATGAATGCTACATGCCAAGTATGTGAGGGAAATAATGGGTGATTGAATCACCGTTTATTGGCATTCAAATTATTAAATTGTGACACCCATTAATGTGTACAATCCCATCTCATGTTATAATTCAATCCAATTCATCACAATTCATAATCATGTGAATGTTACTTCTTTTGATTACACAAGATGATTCTACTTCAATGTTCAATTCATCACAAATCAATCTAGCTCACAATTATTATTTTTGTATTACAAAACATAATTGTATTTCAATTTTTAATCAATCACAATTCAAAACCATTGCTTTTACCTTGGTAATACAATTTTTATTGAACTTTTAATAGTTCAAAGTAATATCATGGTTTGGAAGGTGAAAGGTCCCTTAACATAAAGATGTCCCTTTGAAAAAAAAAACATGTTCATATTGCAAGAAAATGAGATCATTAATGTTTGGCAATGTGGATGTTAAGTTACATGCCAACTATGTGAAGGAAATGACAGATGATTGAACCACCATTTATTGGGAATCCAACAAGTGTGAGACCAATTAATGTGTACAATCCCATATCATGTTACAATTCAATTCAATCCACCACATTTCATAATTATTTTGAGCGTTACTAATTTTGAGTTACACAACATGATTTTACTTTGATTCTCAATTCATCATAAATCAATTCAATTCACAATTATTATTTTTTTAATTGCAAAATGTGATTATATTTCAACCTTCCATCAATCATAATTCACATTCAATTCAAAACCATTTTTCTTACTTATGTCTAGCATGATTTAATTGAACCATTTAATTTTAGGGCTTACAACACTTCATTGTCCATTTTATTGCCATTTTTATTTTTTATTTTATTGCTTTTACATCATACCCCTAATGAATAAAGTTTCCAAGTTTAATGTACTCATAAAAACTCTTTATTTTTTTTGGTTTTTTTTCCATCCTTGATTTGATTAAGGTATGCATGCATGATTTATAAATTTAAACGATGGTTGAAATATACCACCATGTCCATGAAGAATTGTTTTTCTTCATTTTCATGTTCACAATTTCTCACCTTTAAAGCAAGCAACGAAATAAACCAAACAAACAAACAAAAAACCAAAGGTTTGTATAACCTATCAATGCACATAATCATTGTCCCATATTTTTCTCTCCAGTTATTGCAAATATGATTTTAGTTAAACACAAACTTTTATTCAAAAATGATTTAAAGTTTATTTAAAGTAGGATTCCAAAAACACCACATTGATTTGCACACCCCAAAATCATTTCTACCTTCTTAAACTATCTTAGAAGCCCAAAAAAATAATAGATTTCAAAACATATTCATTTATTGTGAAAACAAATATTACATTAACTCTCTAATTTTTTACACGTTATGTATATGCAATACCAACTTCTATCAACACATTAGAAACTCTATTGTGGCACCATGTTCCATGCCATTGCATTATTGTTTAATGTGTGTTTTGCAAGTTTGATTATTGGCAAAACTCCATCGTTAGGTGGGGGCATTTTGCACCCCTTGCAACATCATTTTCATACATGGTTGTCAAAAAGGTCATGACACAAGGTTTATACGTCATTTGTCATGTCATATCATGATGTGATGTCACAACATCATTTTACATCATTATTTCAAGAATATACCATTAAAATTCATGGAATATTTTAAATCATTTTCTTATATATTTGAATATGTTTGATATTCTTGAAATACCCAATACATGTGACTTAGACTCACATCATGTCATTTGTGATTTGACATGGCATGATGTGACATGGTAACTATGCTTTCATACTTAATCCAACTTTAGAAATCAAACCATTTTGTCATTTCTAAATCTAATAAACTACAATGTTTAGCATGTCATTATGTGTTCATGGCATTATTATTATATGCTTAACAACATCAATTGATGTTAGACAATGCTTATACATTTTCAACAAATAAAAATTATCAATTGAATTTTAGTTCATTTATTTTGTCCTTTTGTTATTTGTCCAACCTAGCCATAAATTACTCTTACAATGACAAGCTTGTTTTTTAAACATTAAAGTCCCATGTACTTCAACCATTCCTCCAAGAATGTCTAAGCATGTTCTATGACCTCCCTGGATTGGTGAAGTACAACAAAGTTGTGACATATCTAACCAGTATTGGAATCAATTTTTTAAAGTGTGCTTTTAGTGCCCACTACCTCAAAGCTGTCTCCATCCCATGGAGACTAATGTTGGCTAGCAGTGGAAAAAAGATAATGCCACAGGTGCCCATATTTATGATTTCCATGTACTGAGGATTATTTCCCAATTTAGTCATGATATCGGCTTTAAGCTAGGCTTTTACCTATTTGGCTCGACTAGGCAGAGTTTTGAGTTTATTTAAAAGGGCTTCTTGGTCGATACAATTAAAATTTTGGAAATGTTTACATTCAAAACATACTTAGGCTTGGTTCGAATAGTTTTTTTTCCAACATATGGAAATTCAATATCCTTCCCAACTATTCAGAATACCTTTCTTAATCTAAATATAACAACTTTAAATAATTTTAATGTAATTATTATTTATATTAACAATTGGGTGAAGTTTTTATCCTACATAAAATAATCACAATTTAATGAATGTTTTGGAACAACATTTTTGGAAATGTGTTTTACAAGATCTGTCTCATTACAAATTTTGACGAATTCTTGTGAATATTTCACATTGACACTTTGTATTGTATTATGAAAAAGGGAAGGAAGAAGATCCAAAGATTGATGTTTAAAAAACAATCTTTCAACACATGATTATACATCAATTTGAATGGCCAATTCTATGTTCATGTTGTTGAAATTTGTAATGACCAAAAAAATGTATTGAAAACTCATAATTCAAAAAAAAAATTAATATCAAGGGGTTATGTAATAAGTTAGCCACCAAATATTAAAGGAAGTGCATAATTACTCAAACTCTCTAAAGTTAACTTTCATTACAACTAGCAAGCAAACTTGAAAGTTCGACCAAGCAAATGCATTGAACAAAAACTACAAATTTAAATCATATAATTGCATAAATCATGTATTGTTGTTAGCACTTCGCATGGAGTCATGTGACTTGTCTTTGAAAAAGTCCATGGTAGTAAGTAGTAACCTCCCACCTCACAAACCATCTTTAACAATTTACAAAAACATTGGTTATTTATTTCGAGTATTTTGAATGATGACCCATTTTAGTGAGTCTCTTTGTATGTTTTGGAAATAATATTTTTTATGGAAGTTTACTAATGTGTTCATTATGAACATAGTTTAAAGTGGCTATGTTAATTAATAGTGCTAGTCTTTAATTAAATAATAAAAATTAAAAGCTTCACCAAATGGTATCAATTAATGGTGCAACTTCATTTGCTTTTAAGGAAATGACATAAAGTAATGCTAGAAGGGCTTCCATTACTTAAATATATTTTTAATATTTTTCATTAGATTCTTTCATTTTATTTATTTTCAAGGTTTCATCATGTACAAGCAAATCTTTGATTCCAAAGCCATTTTAACTACATTTGAGGTTTGTTCTTCTTTAGGAAATGTAATGCAAATTTGCAAAAATAAGTGAACATTTATGTCATTATGTCAATATTTGAACCTTTCCATTAACCAATTAAATTATAGTATTACATAAAGCATTCCAAGGTCTTTCACTTTGTATTGGAATACACATGCCTACATGGAAAATTTGTTCATTTTCTTGCATGTGAAGCCCAACATGGCATCTCTTTTGAAAAATCGTTGTTCATCTTGTCCAAATTAATTGTGTCTCGTTCCTAGTCCCCTTTCTTCCATTTTTTCATTGGCCAACAATTTTTCACTAGTATACTCCATGTCAAAGGCTTTCAAAAATATATATTTTGTGATTATCAACCACAAAATAATAGTTGTTGACTATTAACAACAAAATAATTTTGTTGCAAAGAACTTTGCCACAATGGCTTCAATATGCACTTTTGTTCAAACCTCTAATTACTATTTGTGCAAAGCATTAACATTATAAAATATCAATATCATGTATCAATTTAGTATTAAATAAAAAGACTAAAACTTTACAAGTTGTGATAAACATTCATCTAATAACTACCTTCCTCCACATTTAACCAAATAATTCAAAAGAAGACACATTAAATATTTCTAGACAATAGGTAATTACAGAAGACTAAAGTTTAATTGCATATTAACATGTTTAAAGTTACATGAATCACTAAACTTAATATATGCTTGCATTCAAACACAACCAAGGTGGTTGGTGAACAAATGTATTTACACATACTTGAAATTGTAAATGATTTGATACAAAGCTAAAACAGATATCACATAACCATACTCCAAGTCATGTCCAAAGCTTATAACTTATGGATCTTGGTTTTCAAAGGTGGTTAAGAAAAAACTACTCAAATATCAAAATGTTTAATACAAACAACACTTTAACAAGTTGAAGTAGATTTAGAACATGCCCGTCCATGCCATCAATAAAGGAACACTAACACATGTAGCAAAAATAAAACAATGGTTGGATGTTGGTTCTGCACATGGGTGTAAAGGGATTGCTCCAAATAACACATGGAAAAACAAAACTAATCAATTTTCTATGACCTTTTATACTTTGGAGTAAGTAGACCTTATTAAAGCATCCATGATTTTTTTGGTTAAATTTTTAATATATATTCCCAAATTGGAACAATTATTATAAACATTTATTGTAACAATGATAATTGTCCATAGTTTATTTTTAATATATTGGTGCATGGCCCAACTTGCACTATTAGTATGGGAATTGAACATTATTAGCATTGCATGTTTGCTAATGTTACATCATATTTTGCATTGCAATTGTCATTTCCACCCATATGTATTATGTTATTTCTAAAACCACCCCAAATTACATGTTCATTTTCATCCCGATGATCCCCATTGTGTTTCATTCGAAAAATAGTTGTTTTCCACAAAACAATTACATGCACACCATATTCTTCATGTACTCTTCAAGACCTAACATCCCCCATGGATGAATTCACAATAAAATGACAAGTTCCAATGTAACCAATGAAACCACCTTCAACTTTTCTTGGCATCCCCAAGCATCCCTTGTTGTCTCATCAACATAAATTTAACATTGTTGACATATCATGCATTATTTTCCTTCTTTTCCCCGAAATGGTTGAACACAAGCATATTGTTGCCAAACCTCATTGTCCCTTTGCATCCCCTCACCATCTTGCATTGTTTTCTTAGCATCCCTTTCATCCCCAATAATGCATTGTCATTTTTCGCATCCCTCCCTTTTGGTTGTCTTTGACATAGTTGATCTTAAACCCAAAGTAAAAAGTCCTTACCTAAAACTTAAAATTACCAAGGACACCTTATTTTGTCATCCTTTTAGTTCTAAGGATGTCCCTAGAAAAATGGACATTGACAACCATAGACTTTACATATGTAATTTTTCCATTAAGTGAAAACCATTCAAGTTAAGAACATAAGGAATTTGAAATATCCATAAATCAAACCTTGTTCATTCATCTTCCCTATTCAAACACATTGTAATAATGTCATTATTATTTAAATTATATGCACCACATTTTCATGAATATTTTTCTTCGCATGCATAACATAAAATCAATACATCAATAGAAGCTTATATTTGTGAGGAAGGACATGATCCATGTGTACACATGTAGTACACATGTAATAATCTTTATTGCATTGAACTAGCCATTTTTGAATTTTAGTTTTATTCATCAAAAACATTTGATTCCTTTGAATACTTGAATTTCACATGTATGAATTATAAACTTGTGAAGTGGGTGCCATATGCAATAAATGTCACGAATTCTTTTACCGCTAGTCTTGAAAGTTGCTTTCATGTTATAGGCATTACATGAAATGTTGTCACAAAAGATATCATGTACTTATTATAAGATAATTTGAGGATCAAACATTATGTGGATTTGAAACTGAACATGGAAGTTGGTGACTTCATCTACAACCATCTAAGGAAACCATCAAGATGTAAAACCACTTTAGTTTCAACAAAATCATAATAATCAAATCTATGATTTGAGCATCAAATTAGCCATATTTTTATTGCATTGATTATGGTATTATACAATTAACTTTAAATTTGGGTGATTAACACCTAGTATTGGTAGGTTTCTAATAAAATACAATAAGAATTTTAATATATAGACTTCACTTATCCAAACATGGTGATTAAGCATGTATGGAACATGTTCATTAATTTCATTAATTCATTTCCAACCTGTTTGCGATTGTTTTAAGTAAAGCCAATAATTTTTCAAAGGATTTTTTGAAGGATTTAAAGTCAAACTTTGCTTCTAGTGAAGATTAAAGGATTGTTGTCAAATGTTAGTGGATGAAATTAGATTTTATTTAAATATTATTTTGAAAGATTTTGCTACCAAACCTTGCTTGAAAAAATATCAGTTAAAAAATTTCTATTAAATGTTACAAGGTGAAGCATTTTTTACATATAATTCTTTCATTCATATTTGATAAGGACATTCAAGAATTGCTTACATGATTCTTTAAAGGATTTCTTATCAAAACTTGTTGTTTATCATAAAGTGTTTATTGTTTCATAATGCAATTGTTTTTATAAAAAAAATAAAATGGTCAAACATCATTCATGTTTCAATGAAATGCATGTTGCTTAAGAGAAGGTGAATTATTGCATAAAACCTTTTCATATCCAAAAAAATGGGTAGGTGAAAGGAAGTAGGTTACTTCAAATGACTTAGAAAAATAAACAAATAAACACCATTACTTCATTTTATACAATATTGTTCATGTAAGTAGGTCATTTTCAAATCATTTGAATCATTTTAAGACAAGGTTAAACAATAAACAAATTCTAGTGATGAATAATTGGAATTAGTATATGGGGGATTTTTTGGAACCTTTCTTAAGGTGGTTCATGGACCATTCCAAAGACAATTTTGGAAACAAGTGCTTCATTTTTAAGCCTAACTATTTCATTTCTTTCTCAATAACTACTTCCTTTCCCTATTAACTTTCTTAATAATTATTATTTCCAACCTTTCTCAATAAATACCTCCATTTTATAACTATCTCAATATTTCCCTATCCACCAACATGGAGATGAAAAAAAAACTTTACATGCATCTTTTCATGTCCATGAAATGATATTAACTTAAATTAAATTTGACATTGACATAAATAATGATAAATTATTGAAAACCATAAGAAAAAATAAAAATAGTTGATCGTCATTGATAGTGTATAGCAATGCATAGCTCAAATTGGTTATAATCATTTAAAATATTTTTTTGGTATCATATATACATTACCCATTTTTATTTCCTTCACAAATCCAAATAAATTGTACTCTAGTGATATACAAAACCCATGGTAAAAGATTATATTACACAAAGAACTTTGAATAAGATGCGTGGTTGTTGACAACTAGAATGAATACATCAATTTAAATGAAAATGCAAAAGAATTGAATGTACTAAATTCGATCAAAATAACATATGTAGCATTAAAAGATCTTGAAATGACTACAACAATTTGGGCTCCCATTCCTAAAAATTAAATTAAAAAAATAATCATATCCATTGAAGATTTAAAACAAAAGTTTTCCAAAAATAATATTGAAGCTTAGATATTGATTTAATTCCACCAACATAAAAATTGCCACAAGTAAGGAATTCCCAATATACACAAAAACTAGGACAAATATATTAACAAGAAGTTTCACTTAAGTCCAATAAAGAAACATAATAACTAAACGTAGCCATGAAACATGTAAGATAAATATTAAGATAAAAATTTATTTAGAACATGAAAAAAATTAAAAACATAAAACAAAAGGAACATGACTAAAATATAAGGTTGGACCTCAAATTGGTGTTGAACAATATAATAGGGGTAATTGGGTGGGAGGGGAGGAAGGGGGATTACTTTTATTTATCCTCACTTGAAGACCTTGTTGAAGGAAACTTTCATAAGACCCACTATCTAAAAAATATCTTGAGCTCTTTCCCAACTACATGCTATCAATGGAAAATGGACAACGATGGATGAATGTTATTCATTGAATGAAAAATGGATGATAAAAAATCATCAATTATGGATGAACTTTAACCTTAAACAACAAATTAAACAAAATGAAATGTCTCATTTTTAAAGATTGATCATAAAAATCATAATATATGTTCAATGACCTATGTTGGGGTATGTTATGGGATGTCCTTGGTGACATGTAGAGAGGAAAATGATGTTCAATTGACTTGAATCACACAATTTTGAAAGTCTTTCAACAAGAGATACAACTTGTGGTATATTTTCATGTTCGATATTGTTAAGTTTTCTACATAGTATGAACCCCCCAAATTTGTAGAACAATAAATTTGAAGTTTTTTTCAAATAACCATTAGAATGTACTTTAAGATGCCATCCCCACATAAACATCAAAAATATATTTATAGGGAGGTACCTAGTGCCTCCAATAAGGATCTAATAAGTCATAATGAGTTTAATTTGTTCAATCCATAGCTAGCTTGTGACATAGTTTTGGCTTGAAATTGCATCAATCACCATTTTGGTTTGTTTGTATAGTTGAAATGACCAAGAAGTGCATGTGAAGTTGTTGGGTTATTTTAGCCATTCCAAAATCTCGTATCCCTATTTAAGTCATTAGGAGCTAAAAATAGTGCCCGAATGCATTCCCACCTTTGGAATTTGGAGTTTTGGGGTGTCCCATAACTTTGGAGCAAGGTTTGGGGAATCAAACCGAACCTTGTTCAATTTGGGTTCTCTTTAAACCATTGGAAAAATCTTGGAAAGTAAATATTTAGAAAGGGGTTGTGTTCCCAATTTGAAAATATGAGACATAAGTTATATGGCCAAATGAATGGTCACGAATTAAATTGATAATTCAACTCCCAATCATTAAGACATTTGATAAAGGAGCAAAACCAACTCCGATATAAAAGCTTGCATACATTTGGAAAGATATGTCCAATGGTTATAATTTTTCTTTTGATACATTTTTAATTAAAGTTCATACTAAGAAATTATGCGGTTGAAAAATAATATGACTCACAATTTGGTAATTTCATGTCTCCCACTTGGGAGTCCCAAGAACTTCCGCTATAGCTTTGATGTAGTCTCCATCATCATATTATAATATAATATAAGGAAAAGAGTGGTGATTCCTCCCAAGTTTGAACCATGGTGGGTCATGTGAATGAATATCATGTGACTTAAGTTTGTGTAGTAAATTGGTTTCAATTTGCATTAATTTTCGTCTTTTTTCGGTTTGTAGAACTTGATTTCACTTTGATTTCATCTTAATGAAATCTTTATAGCCCCATCTTGGAGCTCCCATATCTTTTTTTGTGGGAATAAAAAACATGCCTTGGGGATTGGCATGGATTATTTACCCCAATACCATTTGACAAACTTAAGGAAATGTCAATAATTTAGAAAACATGTGAAGTTCATGAAAATAAACAAACATTCAAATTTGGTTGTGCCATGTTATTAAATGTGCATGACATGAAAAACATGTGATGTGATGTCAAATCACATGATGTCAACATGTGGTCAACATGTGAATTATAAGTCAAGTGTATAATATGCAATATCAACTATATATACCAATGTAGTCAAACCATTTACGTGGTTGACATGGTGTTGTCCCAATTCAATTAAAAAATGATTCTAATTCCATTCGAGAATTTCAAAATTCCACATGCATTTTTTAATTAAAAATTATAATTGTATCAAAATTGAAAATGATATGCAATTGCAAATTGGTTGGTTAAAAATGACTAGTTTCTTCCTAGTGAAGTTAAAAACAAAGATATGGACAAGTGGAATGAACCATTATTTAGGATTCTCAAGTATTTTTGAATGTTTATAACATGATTGGAAAGGTCATGTTTGAAATTAATGAAACATTGTTTATAAAACATGTTTCATAAACCATGACCTATGTGCCATGATCATGGAGGTCTTTCATCCTTGATTTGCATTTACAACATATTACCTATCACATCCACATAGATCAAACAATCATTAGCCTTATGAGAAAAAACCTAGGTTTATTTTGTGTCATTCATTGATGTAATCATGGATGGATGAATCAAATGGATTGTGCATGGCATAATATATCATTCCATTCTTCATTCATTATAGGGTTACATTCATTGATTGGTCAAATGGGTTATTAATACAACCATGCTTGAAAGAAGTGGTATGGGACTTGGGTGACAAAGGTTTTTTATGGTATTTAGTGTAATGTAGCAACAAAACCTTTCATAATACTTTTGTTACATAGTTGTAATTGGAATAATGGTCATAATCAATATAGTAGTTGTAATTGAAATAATACAAGTTGTAATCATAATAGTAACTGCCAATTGGAATAATCCTCACCTTAATTATGACCACAATTGCTATGGTCCATTTTCCTTTTATATTTAAAATGTGAATTTGGAATGATTTGGCATTTGACTTGGGAGCATATGTAACATGATAATAAAAATTGGCTTCTGTAAAAAGGTTTATTGATGTTGTTGTTATGTGAAATAAGAGATTCCCACATAAGGTGGTGATGTTGCAAAAGTAAAACATAGGTTTACATGATTGTGTAATGAACTACTCAATCTTGGTTTAGTTAACCCATTTCAATTCCACATTTTTAGTTCCATTGCTAGAATGCAAGTCAGTGTTCATAAAATTGTGAAGAGGGAATGTTGTTATATTGTTATAATTTGTGGAAATATATTAATAGCATATGTCAATGTAAAGGAGTTTGATCATTCTTGAAATAGATTCAAGAAGGAACAAACTTTTCTACATTGACATATATTTTTATACTCATTAGGAAATTATTGCAATGATCGATGAACATCATTTCCTCCTACATTCTTCAAAACACCATAGTTACCTTCATGATATGATTGATTACCAAGGATTGAATAGTTTCAAATCTTGTGCACAATCCTTGTCCTCGTGAATTAGTTTCATAACCCATGTTAGAAACATCATGTCATCCAAGTATTGAATGATGTTTTGGAATTTTTTTGATGCCTCTTCCACATTAATGTTCATCAAATTAGAGTATGGGAACTCATCATCTTCTAAAGATCTCCAAGTCCAGCACCGTTGAAAGGGCATGCACATTCCCATGGTGCCTTATTGAGTAATGAACAATATTTAGGTCAAACTTTTCCATTAACAACAAGCATCATGCAAGCCTTTGATTTGGGTTGAATTTATTAACAAAGTATGTGAATGCCTTGTGGTTAATCATAACCTTGGCTTTTTACTCTGACAAATAATGATGAAACTTTTTCAACAAGAAGATGACTACAAAGACCTTTTTGTTCATTTATCATGTAAATCTTATCTATAACAATCAATTGTCTACTAATAAAAAGAATGAAATGATCATCACTGTCCTCCTCAAATTGAAAGAATATGTTTCCCATTGCATTTTTCAAAACATCACAATAAACCACATAAGGTTATAATTTCATTAATAACATATGACAATGCAAAAGAATTTGTTCATTCTTGAATCTATTCCAAGAATGATCAAATTCCTATACATTCTTGGAAATACATTGATATCATATTGATAGCATTGTGACTAACATTGCAATTACATATTCTATAGTAATTATGACCACTATTCCAATTATGATTATGTAACAAAAGTATTACAAAAGGTTTGGAACTATGTATCCATTTTGATCATGGGAATATGTAAAACAATATTTATAAAAAGGTTGATAGGCAAAATATGATGGGTATCAACTTTTGAACATATTAACAAGTATTGGTAAAATATTTCTAAGAACATTTCTAGTAGCATGATAATAATATTGAATTAAAAAAAACTTTCATAATGTTTGGTACTAGTATTACATTTTTACAAAAATACATAATAATTTGGTCATAGTATTAAGGTCCAAAGTTGATTTTTGGTTGGGTATGTGACATGTATATACTTGATATCAAGATTAATATAACCCTAATATTAAATTGGTAATATATCATATCCCTACCAAGTAGGTATTCATACGAGGCTAACATTGTTTCAGGTCATACTAGTTTGGTTGGTTCTTTGATACTAGGACCAATCTCTACATAAATGGGTTCCATATTGGCAATTGTTCAATATTGAAATGTACTAGACATAAAAATATATGAAAAACTTGGGGAATTGAAAGTACAGCAAAAGGGTCCATCACCAAAAATAAACGTTTCACCCAATGCCTAAAGAGTGCAAATCTTCATAAATGTTGTAGATATTGCCTATGACCAAATGCTCATGTGTGAACAATTGTTTCTAGAATTTTAATGTATTTGACTAAGTTTTCATGTTTGACCATAAGAGTAAACTTAGGCATATATGCACATAAAGAAGGCCACCTTAAAACATGATAGTGTTTAGTGATGGGGAGTGAATTGACCACAACAACAAAAATAAGTAAATATCAATATATATGACTTGTGATAGGGGATTACTTTTAATGTTTGGTTATGGGAGTGATTTGGGTTGATTTTATAGAACCCAAAGTTTGGGGGGATAAATAATCTTGGTGATGGACATTGAGTTGAACACAAAAATGAAAAGAAATCAAATTAGGGCATGTATTTTTAGTGTTTGGTTATAGGAATGAGTTGGGGATGGTTTTATAGAAGCCCGTGTTGGTGTGGAAAAACATAGCTTTGTGATGGGGGTTTATGTGTCATGTTAATCAACACACAACTAACCATTAATGTGACAACTTTAACTACAATCTAATGCACAAAAATGACATCCCTAATTAATCATTGCAAAATCCTCTGGATATTCAAATCAACACACTATTGAAGGAAAACTTCCAAATTCCCACCAATTTTTTGCACAATGGTTTCTCACCAAAACAACATCATCAACTTTATAAGGTTTTGGGGAAAACCTAGATACATATGAAATTCAACTTTTCAACTATATTCCTCTCAATTATTCTTTTAGTGTGTCAAAACTACCAAGTAGTACAAGAAACAAGCTCCAATCCTTCCCAAAAATCGTATGTCCTAGTGCAAAAATGTTGAAGTACAAGATGAAGGTTAGAACTTAGATTTGAAAGCAAATGGGCTAGAGTAACAAAGACCATACATCAAAGTAACATTAGACCAACAAAAATTAAACCTCGAACTAGTGAAAGTAGAACAAGACAAACACAATTCAACTTGACAATAATAAAAAAGGAACCACAAGAACAGGAAGTAGAGGTAAAATCAAAAGATCATATAGGAAGGGCTACAATAAATTAATGAACTTTACAACAAATAATTCAAAAAGGTTTATATGGGTGCAAAGTTTAGAAGTTCCTAAAAATCATCCAAGGAATTCCTAAAAATAAAAAGGTTTCCACAAGCTTTAAGAGATTATAGTTTAATTTACACACTAACAACCTACATAATTTGGGATGACTTTAAGGAATCATGTGCTTTCATTGAGTCTTCACAAAAGCTAGAAACATATGCATTTAACACGTACTTTAACCTTACACATGTTTTTGATTATTGGGGCTAATGTAGGAAATTCAAATACATGTATCTTATAGGGTTAAATTGCACACTTCCAATGTGTTAAAGGCTAAGGCCAAGGGGATCTAGATCATAATGATCTTGAACATGCAACTTGTAGGTGGAAAAATAATTTATAAGACAAGCTATCACAAGACAAAGGTCCAAGCGTGGTAAACTAGACTAAAAAGAAATGTCTCGCCAAACCAAATTTTAAATATGATAATTTTTCAACATAAACATAAGAAAGTAGGTTCAATTTTCTTTAAAAGTCCTATTATGGAAGCCTTCATGCTTCCATTGAGTTTTGATGAGTTGAATACAAAATTCAAAATCTTTTAATACTGTAAAAATAGGTAACAAATAGGAATGAAACTAATACGTTAATATTATGTTCATTCCTATTTATACATTAGACATTAAATATATTTTGATTTTACTATGAAAAAATTCAAAATTCATTAGTATATTTAGCATGTCATTGACTTAAAAATACAATGGACCCAATATTTAATCTACTTGTGTTTGAATTTTAATCTACTTTGCAAGTTGTGATATTTGGGTCAAAACACATTCAAAGGAACCACAAAGGGCATTGAATGTCAAATCTTATCATAAAAAATTAGAGATATATATATATATATATATATTTCCCATTTGAAACCATGGTAATCATAGCACATTTTATTTTTAACACACATGAATGTCAACAAACTCAAATTTAAAATCCATTTGATCCAATTTTAGATTTTGGTTTAATTAAAAACTTTTGGAAATGAAAAATTGTCATTAAAAAATGACATTTAAGGACTCATATAATAAAAATAAGTTAATGATTAAAAAAATGAGATGATAATGACCTTTTAGACACATTAAAAAACATTCATGATTTCAAAAATGTGGAATTCTAAAACTTTGAAAATTCAAAATATGTACATTTGAAAATTCAAAAAATTTCAAAACTTCAAGAGTGTTTTGCCACATATAAAGATATAATGTACATGATGTATTAAATAAATTTTGTAGTTTATATTACATTAAATTCAACTTTTTTTTCTTTTTTTTTGGGCATGATTTCAAATTATCATCATTTTTCAAGATGAAACATAAAATCTGCAAAGAATTTGTAGATTTTTACAAATTCGTATTTATTCACAAATGACTAAGAAAAAAATTGACTTATTGCAAAAATTCTAATTATTTTCTATAACAAGTTGTAAAAAAATCATTCAAAAAATCATTCGTATGAAAAAAAAAATTGGGGAAAAAGGATGTGTTGGATTAATGTAAAATAACACTTGTGGCTCCTTTGAATGTGTTTTGACCCATATGCTTGAATTCTGATGAATATGTATAAGCTTGCTTTAAACATGTAGTTTAAAAATATAGTTGTAACAAAGTCAAGAACTTCAAATAATTAAACATTAAAATAAATAATATTTTTGAATTCAATATAACCAGACCTACTTAATGGCCACTTTCCATTTATGCTACAAGGTAATTTTCTAGTTTAGTTTACTATGCTTTCCCCCACAAGGAGAATGTTTCATCTCCTTTTAGTCCAAAATCAACAAAAAAATAATGAAGGGTTAATAGATGTAGCCAATTCAATGTGAGAGGTAAATTGACCAACAAAATTTTCGAGGAGGCCATGGATGCAATTGAAAGTGGGACAACATCATTGAGAAAGACAAGTAGACATTGGAACATACCTTTACCTATTTTTGGTCATTTGAATGGCAAAACACAATCTAGGAAATGTGGGCTAGTTAATGTGCTAACAAAGAAAGAAGATTAGGCTATGGTTGCTTAGACTTTAACAATGCATGAACACAAACTTTTAATTACATTACAATGGCTAAAGATGAAAAATAATAGATTTAATTCAAACCAAGAATTATACCTTTTTGGAATGGAGAATCATGGAATAACTACTAATATTGGTTCAAGCATCAACATTTTGATTTAAGCATTCATTAAGCAAAGGGACTAAATATTAGTTGAACACAAGGATTCATTGCATTATCCTACCATAATTTATACAACAATTCACAATACTTGTACAACAAACATCATTACAATGTACATCACACATGGAATTAAATGAAACATGAATCCAAATAGGTAGGCAAGTAAATGCAAGTTGTGTTATGGTCAAGTAAGGGTTGCACCAAGTATAAAACATAATACCCAAATTGAGGGAATGATTGATTATTAATTGTGTTATTAACACAATTGGAATATCTTTGTTAACATTTTATATCTTCAAGGGGGAGAGGTTGAATGACGATTACATATAACAATGAAAATCAAGAACATGTATGGCTATGTAAACAAAAACATGGACAACTAATTTCCTTTTTAAATAATGGATATATATTTCCAAGAGGTCAATACTAAGTGGAATTTCCTTGACCAATAACATTTGTTAGTTTTAAATGGGCATGGAATTCATGTGATTTACATTCAATTGGCAAGCACAAGAATTTAGGTTAGACATTACCACTTTATCTTCACATATATCACGTACACTTTAACCTTTAGATGAACTTGTTACAAGTTCTTTCCAAAATAACTTTCAAAAGAAAGAAATATGGTTAATAACAATTACATGGAATTAGATAAGATAACCTTTATATGTTCTAAAGTATTGATTAGAAAAAATATAATGTCATGGTTCAAAGTTACATGGATTTGGCCATTTAACCTTGAGGTCATGGTTGAAAAGAAAACAAACCTTAACAACTTGTACACATTAATTAACGCAAGTAAGGAAAAGGGGATGAATACATTTCAAACAAGGAAGATGAAACTGTGTGATGGGGAAAACATTCTATAACAATGTAATTGATTAATATAATAACAACTATGGAATCTATAGGTCATGATTCACAAGTCAATGATCAATTTAGGTATCATGTGGATATACCTAGGAGTCATGTAGCTACAAATCAAGAAATTGCAATAGACTCAATGAATATAATTGTGAACATAAATGAGCTCACATTGGAGGTGGAATAAAAAATTTAGAATGTTGAGCACGTAACGCAATAAACATTATCAACTAACAATTTATTGTCCTTTCCACATCTACTTATGAAAAGGATGAATGGTAGGGAGTCATTAGTCAACTATTCACAAAATCATGTGGTTATTTCAAATTAATGTTTGAATATAATGTGATAAAAGTAATTAAAAAAAAGGAATAGAAATAAGCAAAATCAAATAAGGGAAAAGGGCAATAAAAGCAAGTTGTTAAGTTGCCAATTCATTAATGGGGGTTGAAATAGCAATTCAAAAAGAACTTGAAAAACAAAAATGGGCAATTTTAATCTTAGCCTTGTTAGGCAATGAAATTATAGAAATAACATATAATTTTCATAGCAATTTAAAAGTTGGATCACGAGCACACCCATTTGGTTATAGGGGATGAACCTTGGTTTGACAACAAAAATTCAAAGAATGGCTAGAAAGCAAGCAAGGGCCTAGTAACAAGCAAGAAAATGCATTGTAACAAACATGCAACAACTTTAAACAAGAGAAACTTGAAAGGAGGTTTGGGGAAAGGTAGGATTAAGACTAGCACGATGAATATCAAAACCAAATAGGATGAGAATAAGGATGAAGGCAATGACAATGAAGACTAGGACGACTATAATAAGGGAATTAATGTTCTCAAGACGAAGATGACCACCATCGGGACTAGTAGAATGATGGTCAAATAGGTTGTACAAATAAAAGGAAGATGACTACCATCAAGATCAATAAAATTGCAGAATGACAAGGAAAGTTGTGCACATAAGAGGAAGACGATCACCATCATGACGATCAAGATGATGTTGAGGACCAAGGAGGATGATTGGAAAGGTTGTGTGAATAGGAAGAAGACGACCATTGCCATGACTAAAAAAACAACAATGAAAATTAGTAGGAGGACGATTAGAAAAGTTTTGCAAATAGGAGGAAGGTGACCACCACTAGGACTTGATGAAATAATGTTGAAGACTCATACAAAGATGCTCAAGAAGGTTATATGAATAAGAGGAATACGACCACCATCTTGACTAGCAAGATGACATTAAAGACCATCAAGAAGACAATTAAAAAGGTTATGCGAATAGGAGGAAGATGACTACCATCACAACAACAAGACAATGTTGAGGACTAGTTCAATCACAATCAACTAGCTAGTATGAATAAGAGAAAGAAGACTATGATCAAGGCCTATGTGTTTAAAAAAAACAAGACTATCATTATCACAACTAAGCATGTTGACAATGAGGACCAACATGTGAATATTTGCAACCATAGGTAACATTTGGTTTGGGGGGGAAATGTGATGTTAGCAATAAGAACTTGGGAAGGGTACCCACTTATACTTCAAGAGGTAGTACTAAACATGAAGACAACAACCATAATTAGAATGTCAAAACACAAAGCCATGAGTTGAGCTACACACACAAGAGCGCAATAAGAAAGGGAATGCGTAAGAACATGAATTTAAATGTTTAAGAAGTTAGGGATTTAGGGACAAACCCTTCTCCTATCACCATCCATTTTTAATCCTTTTCCAACTTGTAGTTTGGTCCATTGAATAAAAATGAACATTGTTTCAAAATGAACTTGTTGGTTTTGGAGTTGAGAGAGTTTGGTAATAGCATAGATGGAAAACAAGTGACAACTTAACAATGTGCACTGATAGGATGTCATCGATTGCTTGAAAATAGGAGCGTGATTAGTTTGGTGGGGACTTTTTCTAGAGCAACAGCTCTTCTTGTTTTGGAGGCGATATCTTGGGTATCCTTTTACCAAATGGGGTGATCTAAAGGGAAATAGAAGCGCCCAGAGAAGTCCTATGGTCCATCTTTGAACCCCAAAGCCATTAAAACTTGGGCTAGAACATGGCAGTGTTCTGAGTTCTGAAGTGTACTTAGACCGGCCCTCCTACCTACTTGGGCAAAGAACTGGACAACTATGATGCAGTTAAAAAAACACTCATTCATTCATGTTGGGTTTGGGCAATTTTTAGGTTATCCTTCTTTGCTTCTTGAAATATTTCTCATAATGGGTTTGGACAATTTTTAGGTTATCCTTCTTCTCTTCTTGAAATATTTGTGTGGTGGGCCACTTAAGGATAAAAGAGAGAGAGAATGATGGTGAAGATCATATACATTGGAAAAAGGCTGGTGGGATTTTAGTGGGGATCAACTACTAAAGGCTGTTCTGCTGCAGCAAAAGACCTGCTGGGATTTTTTATAGAGCATTTCATTTGGAGCTAAACCCTAAACCCCTCCAAATGAATGCTCTATAAAATCCCTAATCCCTATAATATCTAATGAATGATCTAACAATGCAGCTTCACAGACATGAGGAAGTTATGTGATACCCTCCGGGTATCAAGGCAGGGACCTGAAGCAACTTGAGAACTTAAATCTGTCCATAGTGAACCAGCAACCAGCAGCATGGATGGATGGTAAGTGGTCAGGAAACAGTTTTCTGTTGGGTTCCAGTTCCCTAGTTAACCACGGTGGTTAGCTCGGTTGCTTTTTTTAAGCAACTTATTTACTAACAACCCACAAGCAGGTTGTTACTAAGTAGGTAGTAAAAACAAGCACTACCTAGGTATAAGCCATCTATTTTCTCAATAATGACCTATTTTCCTACCTATCTACCTATATATATAAGACCTATTTCTTACAGAATTGGTTACCAAGGTGAAACCAAATATTAACTCAGTTGAGGTTCATCCACAACTGAGCAATAATGGGCATCCAGTGGATGGTGCGCTGGTGGATGGTGCTGGTTCATTGTGGCCCTTAAATCCCATTATGTAGTAAGGAATCACAATTTCACATCCAGTCTTCCAATCCCCTATAGCTGGCCAATCCACGGGTATGTTGTGAATGTTGTAATGCTGGTGCAAACCCCCGATCCCCTTCCTTTGAATGGGATGATGATGTGTGATTTTGGAGGGTATGACGATGGTGTGATTTTGGATGGGACGATGAAGTGTGATTTTGTATGGGATGATGAAGTGTGATTTTGTACAGGATGATGATGTGTGATTTTAGATGGGATGATGATGATGTGTGATTTTTGGAGGGTATGATGATGGTGTGATTTTGGATGAGATGATGAAGTGCGATTTTGTATGGGATGATGAAGTGTGATTTTGGACAGGATGATGATGTGTGATTTTGGATGGGATGATGATGTGTGATTTTGGATGGTATGACAATATGTGATTTTGGATGGTGAACCAAAGTTCTGAACATACTTTGTAACAATGTATTGTTGTGTCAGGGGGATTGGTGGCATATTTTGGGGGGATACAAACATCATCATCTGGGCTCCTGCACACCAATACGAACTCAGCCCACACACTTCTGGAGGTTATGTACGGGGTTCAAAATGATTCAGTCTTTGTGCATTATTCATATGCGAAGTCCCGGCTGTGTACATATATATCTTCAAGAAGGATTAACAACCCATTTTGGTGCTGTATTCTATTGTCAAAAGAAAAAGAAAAAACCTTGAAAGATTTTTCCTTTAGGTTTCTAGGGTGGGTTATATATACATATATAACCCATAGGCTTGAGGGCCCATGCTTGTGGGTCATATGCATATAACCCATATGCTTGCTTGTGGGGTTCTGAATCCTGGCATCGGATATAATTGATAATGGTCTGATCTCATGTACTGTAGTACATGGGCAGCTTCAACACGTCTGTCTGTTGAATAAATTAATTAATTTTGAAGATTCCACGCTCGAAATAAAGTATTCTTGCATAGTCCAAAAGATTCTCTAAAGGTGCTACTACCATATTCAACCCGAGACACAGTCCATCCCTTGACCCTCTATGTTCATCCATACCTGTTTAACACACATTTAGCATGTTGAACACACAATAGAATTACACATAACTTTATTATCTGTAAGATCCCGCGATTAGGGGGCGAGAACGGAGTCAGTTTCAGCATAATAGGGCATCAAACACGTAACTGGGAATGAAAATTTTACAAAACGAAATAATAATTGGTACCCAGACTGGTTTTTCCAAGAATTTTGGTGGTAAACTGAGTTTCATTTTGTCTCTCCTTTTTCCTGAGCGCCTCCCACTGCTGCTACTTATATTTTCACTGCTCCTACCTGTACAACTACTATAATTACTTTCGAACCTTGTGCATTAAATGCTGAGTTTCGTACTGGGATTTAATAAAATTTCATTACTTTGTGAATACTACTGAACGAGGGGATAAGGGGGTGAAAGCAGACGCAAAAGACAGGGTGAAGACTTAAGGTGACTTTAGAGATGACTCTAATAAGTAGTGCTTTGAGTTCATGGTAGATGGGTTGGTGGTCCCTAGATGTAGAATGGCAAGTCCAGTTTTGGGGCTTCAACTGCCCAATTCAAGACTTTTCTTTCGAGGCCACTTAGTGGATCAGAGGAACAGTTGTAACTTTTTATTTATTTAAAGAATTGGCAAAAAAATGAAGCATAAAAAATCACTTGGGTCCTTTAGTAGCAAAGCTTGGGAAAGACCAAAAAAGAAAAGACAAGAAAATATCAACTAAATGTTTTGTGGGTGGAAAAGAGCAAATAAAATGATAAGAAACAAATCAACACAACACATTGGAAGCCAATAGCACAATAAAGAGTGAACCCATCATCATATGAGATTGGAAGAAGTTCAGGTTCTATCAAGATTTTGTAAGTTTTTCAACCATATATAGCAAGAGCCAATGATTCTCTAAAGTGAAATTGCAAGGGGAGGAGTAGGATGATGTTTAGTTGTGTCAGTAACTCCAGGAAACACAAAAAAAGAAGGAGGTGTGTGCAAAAAGTATTATAACTGGGACCTAGCCTACTCTCTTTGAAGTGATCCTCCCCCAATTACAACAAAACACGCAGGTGAAGAATATGTGTCAGGTTCAAGTCAGTGAATTGGGATCCTTCCATCATCAACCTTTACTGATGATTCTTTTCCCAGGGAAAAAGTTTCTCTCTAGAACCTTCGGAGTCGAGTCTCAAATCATAGATCCAATCCACTCAGCAAATAAGTTATATATACTCCTCAATTGAAATCTGTTACTACTGTTTTCCTCTCAAGGAATTTGCTGCATGGGATTTACATACATACTTCTGAATTAAATCTGTTACTAGCTACTGTTTTCCTCTCAAGGAATTCGCCGCATGGGATTCACATACATACTTCTGAATTAAATCTGTTACTAGCTACTGTTTTCCTCTCAAGGAATTCGCTGCATGGGATTTACGTACATACTTCTGAATTAAATCTGTTACTACTGTTTTCTTTTCCAGAAATCGCTGCATGGGATTTACATACATACTTCTGAATTCAATCTGTTACTTCTGTTTTCCTCTCAAGGAATTGCCACATGGGATTTACATACATACTTCTGAATTAAATCAGTTACTTCTGTTTTCCTCTCAAGGAATCGCTGCATGGGATTTACATACATACTTCTGAATTAAATCAGTTACTTCTGTTTTCTTCTCAAGGAATCGCTGCATGGGATTTCCATACATCCTTCCAAATTAAATCTGTTACTACTGTTTTCCTCTCAAGGAATCGCTGCATGGGATTTATATACCTCAAAATTAGATCTGTTACTCCTGTTTTCCTTTCCAGGAATTGCTGCATGGGATTTCCCCATGAGTTTTAGTTTGAAACTGCATCATGGGATTTTGTTAGTTTAGTTCAAGACTGGCAACGAGCTAATCTGCAAAATAGTTCATCACCCTATTAAAAAATTTAAGATGCATTTCTAGAGTTTTGGATAGTTTTCTCAATCCTCAAAACTCCAGAACTTGATCTCCAGGGGTTTAATACAAAACACAGAACAACCTCGGGAGAAAATCTGTAGTGTATCATTTATGGGGTGCCTTACCAGACGGAATTTCTGGCTTCTTCTTGGGGCAGGAGATCTCATGTAATCTCTCCTTCGAGTGTGGGGATCTTATATGCAAGCTCTCTAGGGTGGCAAAAAGATGATGTAAGGCCACATCCTTTGTTGGCCTTGCTTACCAAGGCCCTTAAGGATATTATTGTGTTCAGATTCATTATAGAGTTATAGTAGCTTAAGGGATTTTTATAGGCCCCTAGGTAATAATAATAATAATAATAATAGGTCTATTTTTATTATATGAGGATTTTTTGAAAGATGATATTTTTTTGGCTTGTGTTGAAACTTGAGATTAGTTACAAAGTTATAATAATATCTTGAAGGATTTTGGTTTTTTTTTAAGAGGGATTTTTTGAAGATTAATATATTTTTTGCATGGTGAAATATTTCGAGTTTTCCATAATTCTTCTTTTGCCTTAAGATGCTTTTAAATGTAAATTGCAAGGCCATAGTGTAATTGACACACCCCTTGTTACAAAAGGCAAGGGCTACTCGTGTCAGTGTCTTCCGCCCACACTGGACCTTGGGCTGCACCCTTAGTTCACAGGGTAGAAGGCACTTGTGCCTTTTCCCGTGCACAATTACTTGAAAGAAAATGGAGACAAACAAAGCTCTCTTGCATATGCTAAAGATGTTACCAATGAATTTTTTAAAATTTTAAAACATCCGTGAAATTTCTGGAATTTCTAGTTTTTACAGTATTCAACTAATTTTGCAATTTTTGGGGGAAAAATTCCAAAATTTTTGTTACCACAACAAAAATTGGAAAAAGAAAAAGAAGGGAAACCCCTAGGTCTCAGACAGGGTATATATCATTAATTTTGAATATATATATATATATAATTTTTGATATCAATTTTGAAATCAGTTCAGGTATTGGTACAAAGAGCAGTTGGAGACAGAAACAATTGAGCTGCTATTGGCTTGCTCAAAAAAAAAATGTTAGTTATTGTATTTCTATGAACCTAAACATACCTTTTTTTTTTGCACTTTTTGTTGCTCTTTTTCAAAGGCACCCAAGTAGGCTAGCTTGCTTTCATCAGTCTCCTTTGACAGTTTTTGTAGTTGTTTTCCACAATTTCACCAAAATGCACTCCTCATGTGCCAATTTTGATTTTATTTTTAAAAATAAATTAAGAAGAAAGAAATTGGTAGGTACCTACCTACTTTGAATAACCAAAGGACTATCCAAAGGACTATATGTAATTGAACTTTTAGATTGGTGACTTTTTGGTGCTCAAATGACATAGTGCCAAAAGAGTGTCCTAGACTTTTGATACAAACTTAAGTTCTAAGAATAAATATAAATAAAGGAAAAAAGCCTGGCAAGGGAACAAGAGAAAAAACAAGGATCAAAGTCCAAACAAAAGACCACACCTGAAAGTGCAGAACACACAATGGGGATCCCTGAGAGGAGAAATCATGAATCTTAAGACCTAAACCCATCATCAGTAGCACAAAGCAAGTCGTGCAAGAAGATGGGTGAAAATCTTGAAAAGACACCAAGCCTAGAAGAGGCTTCTCCTATTGCCACAATTGCTCGACCCAAGATAGTGATGGCCTGAACTCTCTGAAAAGTCACTGACACCCTCTGCCTATAAAAATGAGCTTATAATCAAAACAAGAGGACCTCCAGCCAAAAGAAATTCCTAGACTTTTTTGATACAAACTTAAGATCTAACAAGAGTTGGGGGCATGTGGTCAGCTGCTAGGTGCCTTGTTGGTGACTCCTGCTTCTTCACTCTAGCCTTCAGAGCCTTAGAGCAGCTTCACCCATACCCTAAACCTGGGGCTAAACCCTAAACCCTAAACCCATTTAGCCC
>Ga0209611_10003699_pt1 | contig 26422 bp, 32 predicted proteins | sample S1TSphgellanicum_3_FD_187693 | JGI IMG/M metagenome (GOLD analysis project Ga0209611, IMG submission 187693) | Host-associated microbial communities from peat moss isolated from Minnesota, USA - S1T2_Fc - Sphagnum magellanicum MG (SPAdes) (version 2) | ecosystem: Host-associated > Plants > Peat...
TTTGACAAATAAAATTTAAAAACTTGTAATATATACTTAAACCATGGTTTAGTTTAGTTTAATTTAATTTAGTACATTTTAATTTAGACATAATTAATATAGCCATTGTTAGTTTTAGTTTAATTTACTTTAGCCATAAATATTTTAGCCAAACTTAATTTAGCCATAATTGGTTTGGCTTAATTTCATTTAGCCATATTTATTCCATGTTAATTTAATTTAGCTTAATTTATTTTAGCCATAAATAATTTAGTCTAACTTAATTTAACCATAATTAGTTTGGCCTAACTTAATTTAGCCATAATTAATTTAACATAATTTAATTTAGCCATAATTAATTTAGCCTAATAAATTTAGCCATGGTTAGTTTTAGCCTAATTTAATTTAGTCATGGTTAGTTTAACTTTTAATTTATTCAGCCTAGGTTAGTTTAGCCATGGTTATTTTAACTTAGGTTAGTTTAGGTTAGCATAAGTAGTTAGCATGTGGTTAATCTTAATACTAGAGGCACATAATATTATTATACATAGCCTATGTAGATATATTAAGTATAATAATTTAAGTATGTATAAGTTTAGGCCATCATTTTTATGACACGTGTCCATGTTGTACACATTTAGTTGCACATTAGTTGCACACACAACCGTATGGTTGAAAATTTATACAATACCAAATTTATAGTTGCAAACATGACCGAGATAGTTGCAAACGACAACCAGTTGCATGCCAGTTGCATGCCAGTTGCATGCCAGTTGCATAGTGACTGGTTGCAAACGACAAGATTTCTAGTAGTGCTCGTGACGTTGCAACTAGCGGTGTTGCAGTTTGTAGCATTGCAAGTTCACAACGTTGCAGCTTGCAACGCTGTAACTTGTGGCGGTGCTAGAGCTTGTGGCACTGCAAGCTTGCGACACTACAACTTGCGACGCTATTGAAGCTTGTAGCAACGTTACAACTTGCGGCGGTGCAGGAGCTTGCGGCAGCGCTACAAGCTTGCGTCATTGCAACTCGCGGTGACGTTGCTCAACAGTAATGGTGAGTAGTGCTACACTGTTCTGCAGCGATGCCGACCGTGGGAGTTGAAATTTTTTTTTTGTTTTTGTTTTACGGCAACTTCAAGAAAGAAAAAGAGAGTAAGAACGAGAGAAAGGAGAAAGAGCTTTGAAACCTGTTCTAGGATCTCAAGCTCCTTTTTATAACAATGCCAATTCTTTGCAGCAGTAGTAACACCAGCACCCTCCACCAACTCCTTACGGCAGCAGCAACATCAACACCCTCCGACAATAACAACACCAACAGTAGCAACACTAGCAACACTAGCAGTAGCATTAATAACTCAAGAACTCACAAGCAAAAGAAATTTGCCACTTTCAACATGAAACAAAAAGAAGTGTAGTTTTTCTAAAATTAGATGAAAGAAAGAATTGAATTGCAAAGAAAGAAAAAGATGTAATGTATGTAGATGGTGGCTGTGCAATGGCCATTGTGAGCATTTAGAAATCCTAACTTATTATGGAGGAAACTTTCTTGAAAAAGGAAATCTAGAAAAACTAGAGAGAAAAGGGAAAGGCTTGGCCTTTTATACTGTCGCCAACAAACTAAAACCCTAAGTACCTAATAACGTATAGTCGCCTAAGACCATACATTAACCTTAAAAGCGCACATGGGCATGCCCATAACTAGCCATCATGTATGAGACCATGTACGGGCATGACAGTGTAAATTAAACCTTAATTGGGAGTTTATTGGGTCAAAATTGAAAGACAAGAGTTTAACATTCTTGTTTTATTTTACAAATTAGGCTCAATCATGACACTAGGTTTCTCTTTTTCCACATGCTAACATTGATGATGGTAGACCCCATTCGATTTGATGAACATCTTACCAACAACAAGGAGACAAAAACAATGTGGGGGTTATGCACAACCATGTAATGTGCATTACTGGATGTTCATCACAATTCAAATATAGGTGCTAGCACATGGTGGTTTATGCTGAAAGAAGACACCAAACATAAATTGTGGATTTTCAAAGCTTCATAATCAGAAAGGGTAGGACTACTTTGCTAAAGATTCCATGTATCTAGTAGAGGCATTTAGGTGCAAATTTCATATGAACAAGAAGTTGTTTATGAGAATTCACAATATTGTTTTGAACTACAATGTGTACTTCTGGGAAAAGTGGGATGTTATCAATGACCTCTTCCAAAAAAGAATATTTGTGTGAATTCTATCTGTTTGACTAATATAATGTTGAAGCATATTTATTTCTAATGAATTGCAAAGGTTCCTTAAAATGTTCAATGAAGATTGTACACATTGGCCCAAGTGGAAAACTTATATGATCAATTAACAAGGCTAATACCAAAACAAAGGTAACAACAATAGTTTGGTGATGGAGGCATTTTCAACCAAAGATTTATGCATTTGGCATGCATTTATATCTAATTTTGTAAGGTTTTTGGGTTTTCCAAACAATATCAATGTGATTGATCATTCCCCTTTCATGGTGAATTACCTCCATGAAATTGCCCCACATGTAGAAAGTTCACTATCAATGGCCTCACCCATTACATGCACTACCTCTTAGCAAATGACATATATATGAATTAGGTTATTATTTTCTAGAACACTATCTTTTAGCCACAAGGTGAGAAGCCAAAATGGTCTACAAAAATGTAAGAAAGGGCTTGCAAATGTATTGAATGCACATTTGGCATTTTACAATCGTGATTTGGGGGGTGGTGCATTACCCAATGGGGCTACAAATTAATGCAATAATCATGAAAGTGATTTGGAAAACAACTATGATCATGCACAATATGGTGGTTGATGATGAAAAAAGGGATCTAAAATTGAATTCAAATTTTTGACTATAATAGATTTTAACTCATCTAAAGGAATACCAAGTGTTAATCCCATTGTCATTCAAAAGATTTGTTCATGTGAGAGCTAGTCATAGTTTGACAAAAGGAAACTCACTGCCAACTTCGAGATGACCTAGTCAACCATTTGTGGACTTTTAAAGGGGAACAAGTTAGCTCTTTTGATAAGCTATTGAATTATTAGCCTAGGTGTTGAATCATTGTCCATGTGTATGAAATTCATTTCAATAGAATGAATTAATAATCCAATTGCCAAGCTGAAATTGAAATGAATAAAATTCTTTGAAATTGAACAAAACACCATTCATTATTTTTTTAATAAAAATTTCAAGCCAAAAATTATGATAAAATAGACCAAATTTGGATATGGGTCAAAAAACCTCCCTTATCATTTTGGACAAATTGATTTTAACATGTCCAGTGTGATTAGGGTGGTCTTTTTTATTGGCAAAGTAAGGACCATTTGACTGGTCATTTTGACTAACAAATAGTGAACCATTTGACCAATCAAATTTATGCCCATCTTTAAATAATTTTTTTTTGAAAATTATTATCAAGAATAATTTTTTGTAGTCAAGTAGGTAGGTAGGTAGGTCGCAAGGGTGAAAGCACACTATGGTGGACAAAAAATGATGGTTGAAAGTCCATTTTCGAAGTCCAAATCTAATGTATTTTCACATAAAAACATTTAAATCATGTTGAAGTTAACAATTTTTTCCATATCCAAGTTCATGTGTTTCTAATTTAAACCTTTTAAAAACATCTCTATACATATGGCTCTTGGAAGAATTAATTTGGAGATCTAAATGGACTTTGTGAGTTTTAAAGTTTTCGTTTTGACTTTTTTTAAATGAGAGAACTTTTTCTATTTGATTTTTCATATTAAGTGTTATGAGCCTACAATGTAGGGGCCCCAAAAATTTTGAACATGTCTTCCAAATCCACTAAAAGAAAAATGACCATAACCATTTTTTTAAAATTGTGACATTAATGTGGCGAACATTGTAAAGTCCATTTTTCACTAAGTATTGAACTTTTTGGTGTTTTTTTTTTCCAAATTTTCAAGATATATTTTTAAAATTTCTTAAATGCATTTGAGTTGTAGAAGCCAAGACTTGACAAAACCAGAAAAACTACCATTGTGATTTTCATAAAAGTACATCATAATGTGTTTTTACCCATAAAAAGGAAGGCAAGTAGGTGGTAGCCTAGCCTAGCCTAGATACTTCACCTACTTTTACCTAATATAACATAGCCTATTTAACTTACTTAGCTTAGCCTACCTACTTTAGCCCTTCAAGCATGTACATAGGTTATAAATATTAGGATTTGAACCTTTGACCTCTCCAATGATAAACCGCATCCTTTACTAATGGACCACACCATCAAAAGGTGTTCACAAAGCTAAAAATGATTGATGTTGTCATGGGTAATTGTAATTATTTCGTCAACTTGAAGTGGATTTTCATTATTGTTGACATTATTGGTGTGATATGGCACTACAAGCCATTGAAAAGGATTGGCTATATCTACAAACATCTTCTTCAAGGAGCTCAACACTTGTTGGTGAAGGTGGATACATTCTTGAGCATCTAGGTCCAAATATGACATTGTGAAGAGTTAGACATGAGTGGATTCTTTCAACACCTTCATTTTCATATTGTTGATTGTTGCCATGGCTATAGTTGTTTTTCTAAAGTCTAAATCCAATCTAGCCTTCTTAGAGTCCTTGATTACCATTGTCTTTGCCTTTTTGTTACTTGTGGGTTGTTTGCAAGGGTGTTGATGCCACATTTGCATTCATGCCCTTAAGGTTGTTATTGTTTGTGCGAGGTGACTTTGGAATCTACCGCTATTAAAGTCACAGAGGTGGGGGCATGATGTGCTAGCCATTTTGGAATTGATAACACTTGCCAACATTCCATCATGGTGAATAAACCCCTTTGATGTTTCTTGGTACAAGATCTTTGCCTTTGTAATTTCATCTTATTCATTGGTGCTAGATTTGTCAAGGTTGCAAACAATGCTTGCAAATGTTCTTGAAAATTGTGACATTACATGTTGCAAAGCTGACCACTTTAGTTCTATATGGCACTTTTGTTAAGATATAGAAGCCCAAGAGATTTAAAAGATTTTTGACCCACCTTTTGTGAAATTTTGAGTAACATTCAACCATGTTGTACACAATTTGACGAACTTGTCATCACTAAAATTTCTACCTTGTAATTATTGAAAAAAAGATGTTTAAGGAGAAATCATTATTTGTGTATTTTAGGAAGCACATGAAGGAAAAGGGTATTTTGAATATATTCTAGGTATATATTTCTAAGTATATTTTCAAAATGAATTTTTATGCACCTTATTCAAGGGCTACACGTTTGGATCGATGGAGCATTGACTTGTGATGCACTATGTGGTATTTTGCTAATTTTCCATTACATACCATAATTTTTCATTTTTTCCAGGATTAGATCTCTTTGAAGTGCTAATCACCACCACTATTTTGCATTCATTTGCTAGTTCACTTTCTTTTGTTCATGTTTGCACTTTTTTTGGGGTGATTTGGAAGCCAACAAAATACTCGAGGAAATAAAGGAGGAGGCAAATGATCAACTAGACTCAGACACATTTCATTGACATAATCAGTTTCTGTCTCATACTCATGCAATAAAATCAAGACCCATTTGATGATTTAAACCTAAAAATCTCAAAGCATTTTGGGTCTGTTTGACATATTGGAAATAAAACAAATTCATCATGCCACACATGATGGCTCCTTCAGATCAAGGAAACCCATTGAAGCATATAAAATATTCATCCAAAATTCTTTAGTGTTTGGTCATTAATCTCTTTCTCTTTCGCTTAATGTACCCCAGTTGCATAATGACTTGTTCATTTCTATACTAGAGAGTGGGTCATTGAAGGCTGATTCTGCAAGTAAGTTGTCCTTTTTTCATCCTGCAAATTTTGTTGTGAAAGGGTTGTTTAGTTATTGGAGCATATGGGTAGTTTCCCAATAATGTTGGAGTGTTACCTTAGGATATGGTGTCCAATGTCACACAACTCTCAAAGAAGCTGAAACAGCATTTGGTGGAGTGGAGTTCAATATGATGGTGCGTCACAACGATGCTCTGCGATTGCCTGGTAATTTTTTCACTTTTGTTCTCATGTATCACCACCCCTGCACGTAGACACAAATACTTGAACAGAATATTATAGCCTGCAAATCTAGTCTCTCCTCAGCAGCAGCTGCTGAATCTTGAGCATTGAGATGATGCCTTCCTTCGTTCCGCAGCTGAGATGTTGGTTTACATTAGCAACAATAATTATTGGTGTTCAATTACAGCATTAAATTCTGGTGTAGTGAGATTCAGGTGTGTTTTTACTTGCGTGTACACCTAGTTTGTTTTTTCATGTCATTATAGAATTCACCAGCTTTGGAGACACCCAAGGATGTGCTCACGGTTGATGTTAGCCCTTATCAGAGCAATGGGTTAGACATTCACCAGTGGAAAAGTCATGTCTGGGAACACTCCATCTCAAACAGTTGCTGTGGCTTCAGGGAATGCTGCAGCAAGACAAAAGGCGAGTTTCTTGTGATACATGTATTAATCTCATCATGCACCCTGCTGCCACCCCAAGTTGAATTTTCCAGTTTTTCATCTCTAAAATGCCTGCAGAAAAGAGCCACATGTTTCTCAAAAAATTGATAACACTACCCTATTTAATACTTCCTTTTGCTTCCTGGAATGTGACAGAAACTGAGGACACCCAGATTTTGTGCAATGGATGGTTTGCCACAAATTTCCAGTAGAATATTATATATACTTATCTCACAAACCCACTGTCGGGAGCTGATGGAATCAGCAGGCACTCATGGCAAGCCTTGTCACTTCTATTTTCTTGTGATGAAGAAGGTGATGGGTCTGACACTTTGTGAGGAACAATTCTCTCTCGTAAGGATATGACTGTTCTCATTGTCATGTTACCTTCAAAATTGTTTCTGTGGAAATTTCTCTGCAATTTGGTATGGCATGTTGGTGGTTGGGAACTAAAGGTACACGCCAGTGGCCAGATGTGCTGAGCTGATTTTGAGAGCAGCAGTTTCCAACAAGGACATCTGAGAGGCATGGATCTCCAGACATGTATGGACCAGCACTGCCCAATGTATGCTCTGATGCAGTATTTGCCCTACTTCACACATTTGTTCAAAATGTTGAATTGATTCTTTCACAACTCCATGCATGGCATAACATCCTCCTGGCATCATCGCCTGCATTCCAGGAAAACAACATTGTGAGAATGCAGCGAATTTGTTGAACACAAATCTCTTTGTGGATCATCAACCTCTATGCTCCTCACATTTGCTATACACGGTCAATCAGACTACTTGTACCAAGTGAAACACATTAGATTCACAGCCACATGTGTTGGATGATTTATCTGTCTGTGGGTGTGCAACTGCCTTCTTCAAGAGCAGCAGCTACACTACTACTAGCACATGCATTGAGCACACCCCAAAATTTATGTGACTGACAGGCACTGGCTGCAGGGTCCCTTCTTGTTGCATTTTGTTGCAAATACTTCCAATCCCTGAGCTGCATTTGCCCCACATTCCACAAGTCCCAAGATCATGGCACGTGCATCCTCTCTGTCAAGCTCCCATCTCTCTGTGCATCCTCTATGCTTCCATCTCTCTCTGCATCCTCTAAGCTTCCATCTCTCTGTGCATCATCATCCTCTCTAAGCTCCCATCTCTTTCTGCATCCTCTAAGTAAAGTTCCATCTCTCTCTGCTTCATCATCCTCTCGAAGTTCTCATCTCTTTCTGCATCCTCTAAGGAAACTCCCATCTCTCTGTGCATCCTCCTCTTTAAGTTCCCATCTCTCTCTGAGCATCCTCTACGCTCCTCATCTCCCTCTGCATCATCCTCTCCAAGCTGCCATCTCTCTCTGCATCCTCTCTAAACTCGCATACCTATGTCTCTGTGATCTTGGGACGCCTCTCAGAATGTGAGAGATCATGTCAGAGTTGTTGTTGTTGCATTTATTTGAAATCGTTGGATCTGTCTTCTTCTCATATTGTCCAGTGTCTGAACATAGCAATAGTACCTTGCAAGGGTTAGGGTTGTTGTTGTTGCAGGAAAAAGATGATGTGTTGTTGATTGCAGAGTTTTCCTCTGCTGGTGCCCTTGAAAGCAGCTAGCCTAGCTACTTCTGATTCCACCACCACCACCCATGATGGAAAGGTTTGAATCTGCTGTTGCTATCAAGCCCAGAGTCAGTACATCCCTTTCTTTTCTCTTCTTCCGTTTGCAATCAAGCCACAGAGTGAGTGCATTTCCCTTTCTTTTCTCTTCTCGTTTTTTGTTTGCAATCAGGAGATAGAAAGATACCTAGAATCCCATTGCCCATTGTCGCCAGTGTCACACAGACTGCATAAACTTCTTCTTCTTCTGCTGCTGCCGTTGTCGGGTGCGTTGCGAAAGAGGGAAGTGCACGCGTGGGAAGATCTCCCGTGAGAATAGGAAGAAAAAGGAGATGGGTGGATGAATGTTGCAAATGGGTACCTAGAATCAGCAATCAGAGTGCTAATCCCCATGCTAATCCGCATTTATATCAGAGATTAGGCACTTGGGTCGCTCACTAATCACGACATTCGGCAGTGTCCTCTCTCGTCTCGCGCGAGAGAACTGTGTGCACAGAACTAAAGGGACAAACAGAGACAGAGATAGAAATTCTGCAGCGGCGAGGGGAGCAGGGGCGATGGAGGGCGAGGAATCGGCGGCGGCGGTTCCTGATCCCGGATTCGTCTTGGATGCCGCATCCGGGCTCTACTACCATGCAAGGTTTGCATTTGTTTCCTGACTCTCTCTTCTCTCGCGAATTCTTCTGCAAAATTCTTCGCTTCCGAAGTTCCAGAGGCCGTTCCTGCTTGGAAGGAGGAGGATGAGGAAGTGGTTTTAGGGTTTGTGATCGATCCATCAGCAAACGCAATCCTGTACCCCCAAAAAATGTTTCAGGCAGTGCAAACCCACCCACCCATTTGCAAAATGTTCTGAATTTTGGTTTTGGTTGTGTGGATTCTCTCCTTGAGAAAGAAGAGAAAATCATGCAAGAAAATACAACAACATCTTGTTGAAGGAAGCTCTGGGAAGGAAGAAGAACTGCTGAGGTTCTTCTGAGTAAAATTCCTGATGAGGTTCTTCTTCTGCAACAGCAAGAGCACACAGACAAACAGCACTTCATGAAGATGATACCTGATGATGCTCTCGGACATTCTTCATTCATTCTCTTGCATTCTTCACAAATTCTCAGAAAAAAACAGAACCTTAGAAGAAAGAGAAGAGATGAAGCCAGAGAAAAAGATGTGGAAGAAGAAGAAGATTTGGTGTTTTTCTTGAAGCTTGGATTGTCTAGGGTTTCGAGGAAGAATGGTTGAGCATCTCAAGAAGAAGGAGAAGACTTGATGTGGTGCTCTTGGAGGTTTTTCTTTTGTTGCATCTCCTGGTGTAAGGGAGTGCGTGATCCGTTCTTCACAGCAAACAAAATCTGTGTCTATCTATCTGCTCTACTAGGGTCCCGTGAGTCATGATGGAGAGTGTTGTGACCTCCTTCGTTCCTAAGTTTGCTGTTTGTGTTTGTTTGTTGTGGGTACTCACAACAACAGCTCTGGTTTCTACTATGATGCGAAAGCTGGCTGGTATTACAGCACAAGAGATGGGCTCTACTACACATTCGAGAATGACGGGTATGTTCCCTTAGCATCATCATCATCATCAATGAGCATCACTGTGGCAGAGGATGGCAACAACAAGAACACCATTGCTGTCCCTGAGGGTGCGTGTCTTCCCATTTGCTCACTCAAACCTTTTGTTGCAAAAATCCATTTTTTTCTTCTTTTTTCTTTTCTTAAGGTGATCTTGTGTTTGGGGTTTGGCATTTTTTGTGAGAACAAAAACCTTGGGGCTATGTGTTGATGATGGTACAGAGCAGGTGGTGGGAGACATTGTCGTCCATGGAGCTGCTGAAAACAAAAGCAATGAAGATGGAGGACACAAAGACATAGCTGCTGCTGCAAAGATGGAGAAAGAAACCGCTGCCCATTTGTTCACAAATGATCTCCATTCAGATTCCACAGCTTGGGTTCAACCTGGTGGCGAAACAGCAAATTGGCAATCCTTGGGTGAAGACGACAAAGACAAATTCGAAGTGCAGGTAGCAGCAGTTTCTTCCGCAACAGAGGAGGAGGAAACACGACCTGCTTCAGTTTGGTATGGATTTGTCCCCTCCCACTCCTCCTCAATCCAATTGTAACTCTTCTTCTTCCCCAATTGACATCCTCATCAGGATTCTGTTCTGGTGTACACTGACTGGCATGATCTTCGACTGCCCAATTTTCTGGCCAGCAGTTTTTGCAGTTGTGAAAAATCTCTGAGGAATTTTGGTTCTTCTTCTGGTGGGGTGGGTGCTCACAGGATTCAGGAAGCTCTCGTTGAGCTCTACTTACAAAACTATCCAAACTCAGAAGTGGGAACATCAGGTTCAGCAGAAGCTTTCATGGACAGCAGCAGCATATCCTACGATGTGTACAATGTACAGAATGCTGGCATTGAGGAAGGAGGTACAAATAATACGTATATGCATGGGATCAACAATTATGCAATTCAGAGTAATTTTCCAGATGCCAATTTTGTGACGAGAAGTCATTATGAAGAAGCGACAGGAATGGATGCAGAAGCTTATATGGAGTATGGAACAAATGCTAATGAGTTTCATGAGGTAATAGGCACCGGCATCAGTGCACTGTGTATTTGTAGGAGATTTGCTTCAGGGCTTCTTCCATTCCTCTTAATTTGTATTATTTTTCAGTTGTATTGTTGTTGTTGAAGAGCATTGGTTTTCAGAAGAATGGTCATTCTCGGTTTTGTGCTGCAGTCAGATGATGGAAGTGAAGAGTTAGAAGAAGGTGAATGGAGACCAGAAGAGGGTGAGAGAGACAAGTACATCTTTGATGATTCTGATGAAGAAGAAGAAGCTGAAGAAGGAGAGATTTGTGACTCTGAAGAACCTTCTTCTCAGTGGGATCAACAGCAAGGTCTGTGCTGCTGCCCCCTTCCAACATCTGTTCTTCTTTAGGTCTCTTAGTCAAGAACCTGGATCACACTCTGACCTTACAGATTTGTCCCTCAACTTTGATTGCCATACAGGTTTTTTCTTGAGCAGAGAAGATGATGGTACTCAGGAACAGAGTGGTGGGTTGTCTATCTCCAACCAAGAGTACAGAGAATACGAGTATGGAAATAATAATAGAACAGTGTCTGGCAATGGGCAAGTGCATTCTTATGCTGCTGACTTGACTGAGGTGCCAAGTGAAGCAGCAACTGATGGCCAAAGAGAGTCATCATCGGAAGTTGGAATTTCAGTGGAAGAGCAGTGGCATGCACATTACAGCCGAGTTCCAAGGCCAGGTGTGAGGGTGCGTTTGTATCCTGGTTCGATTGAGTTGTGGGACTGGACAACTGTGGAACAGGAACAAAAGACTGCAAAGAAGAAGAAGGCCAGGAAGCTTTCGGTTCGTTTGGTTGGCAGATTGGCACCAAACTCAAATAACCTTCACCCGTCTCTTGGTGGATCTGGTGGGTTCATTCGAACCAGTCCAATTTCGGAAGTGGATCATGAATTTGTCAAGGTCTCATCAGGTGAGAGACAAAGACAAAAACATTTTCTTCATTATTACAGACAGGGCTTCTTGGTTTGTTGATTGTTAGGAGAGCCAAATTTCTTGGTAACATTTTCATGTTGATTCCTGCTGGGGCGATAATCTTCCTTTTTCCACTGTGCTTTTTGGCTGCAGGTCGGATCTACAAACTACGGCGTCCAAGCTCCAAACATCTGGCAACCATCACCACCTATGATTCTTTGAACCCAACATGTGACTGGGGTTTCCCACAAATAAACACAACTTTCGCTGATGGAGAAACTGATGTCACAGAAGCTGAAGACCAAAATGCTTCTGCATCCGACACCACGAAACCTTCAGGAGAAACAGTTGTTTCAAAGCCTTTTGTTCCCAATTTTGGGCACTGGAAATTCCAGCCTCTGGTTCCAACAAAGGTGAAGTTTCTTTGTAACCCATAAACTATGTATTTATGTGTGCAGAAGTTCTGTTGCCACCCAGAATAGTTCTGGATTGAGTGGCTAGCATGTCTAGTCAGGAATCAGTATTTGTCAGAATCTTCTTCTTTGGTGTCTAGAATGGTTTTTGTCAAAGTCAGTACCTGTGCATTTGCATTTGCCCTTTGTAATCGTTTCATATATTGTGATTTGCAGAGAAACCGGGGACCTTCTGTCAATCCCTCCTTTCTAACCCTCACCAAAGATGAGATTGAAGAGATGGAGCAGGTATGTGGGAAATAGTGAAAGATTTGTTTTTTGATCATGCATGAATACATGATTCATGGGTGCCTGAAACGGGTTGTGGAATTTTTGACCCTTTTGTTTTCTTTTCATCTCTAAATTTGGAAATGTGATCTTGCTGTTCTAGATTTCCTCTGCTCAATTGGGTATTGAATAGCCTGCCTTATCATTTTTTGATTTTTTTTCAGATGTTTAATGTTTTCATGTGTGTTGTTGTTGCAGAGAAAGCAGCGGTACAGAGATAGGGCTGCAGAGCGCCGAACCTTGCACAGGGGTTTTGGAACCGGCCCAGGTCAGAAGGGGATGCCTGTACACGAGATCGAGAAACTGGAAGCTGAGACTGCCACTGAGATGCCCACAGCTTTGGCGAAAGCTGCAAAAGCACGCCCCTTGGGCAGTGACAACATTGGAAAGCGCATGCTACAAGGCATGGGATGGAAAGAGGTTAGTCAAAAGTACCTTCAATTCTATGTTATCATCAATCACCCTTTTCAGGTACGGTAGTGAACTTAGATGCTGTCCAATACTCAACTGTGCCCATCTTCGTCATCATGCTTCAGGGGCAATCACTGGGACCTGGTGAAGGTGGATTGATCAACCCAATACAAGCACTCGGCAACACTGGGCGTTCTGGGCTAGGCTGGAGTTAGCTGAGAGGCAGGTCTAATTAACTGGCATTGCTTTCTTGTCACAAAAAACTGTCAGCTAGAACCACTGCATATAGAATCAAAGAGAGACAGATGCACTCAAGAAAGAGAGTATATGTATTTCTCACTGACTGAGGAGACCGTGTTTGCTGAGATTCAACAGCAAACCCATTATTGCCAACATCCCGTTGTTGCTCACTCCTCTGAGGCCGGCCTTGTACAATAGCCCTTTTATGAGAACCTATTGGAAAGAGCAGGTTTAGATTTTTTTTCTTTTTCGGGTCTGTCTGGCTCAAGGTTTACCACCTACCTCTTGCTTGACTTTGAGACTTTGCCAACTTCAAGATTTGGCGACTCCATGGTTTATCATGCCTTGAGTGTTTTGTCCAACATTTGGAGCCTGTTTTTTGCAGGAGTAAAATCTGGTAGAGGTACATAATATGATGCTATCAACACATTTGAACAAAATATATATAGATATAATGTTCACACCTGAAGGGGTAGTTGCCTCATGATTTATACATCCATTGATCGTAGCCAACACATCCATCATCACCTCGTGGGCCTCTGGATGTTTTTATTCACAATTTGTCTCATGTCATCTTGTGCTTGCAAGAATGGGATAATCTGCTTAGATTGTTGCTAGATTCTCATACAATTGTTGCAAGATTTGAGAGAGAATGAGAATCATTGGAGCAATGGGTGTATTGTGACACAAAAGGGTTTATAGATAATCAATAGAGCTACAGTTGCATTGCACTTGTCAAGCTCTCTTATAAAACTACTGAAGCAATGGAGACTTGGGAAAAAAAGAAAAATACCTCTCCAAGTCATGGTGTTCTCTTAAGACACAAAAGCTCCAAAAAGAGAGAGCAAGAAAGCCCAAAGTATTATTGCACCTAGCTTGCCCTTTTCATGCCAAATCCTGGCCCTAACTTTCCAAGGATTGCAACTTGAGATCATAATTCCAGTTTCCTTCAAGAGCATTCAAGATTGCGTTGCCCAACTTGTTTTTTATGAAGACAAACAATTGTCTGAAGAGATGTGTCTCAGGGATGTGTCTCTTCAATTTGTAGGAGTCAACCCATCTCTCTCTCTCTCTGTGGCTTATGTGTGGTTCTTTTGTAGGTATTTCTTTTTGTGTCAAACTTTTTCTTCTCCATCTTTCCGCATGATTTTGCTTCTTAACATTTGTGTTGTCAGTAAATCATGCATGAAAAAAACCCATCAATTATTCCTCCAGAATATGGATTCTCAGTCATTGGATTTGTTGCATTGCTTGTTAAACATTATTCAAGTCTGGTCTCCATTTAGGAGGTAGCTCAAGGTTACAGGTGTTACCTAGAAGATGGCATCATTCCCACAACCCCAACAGCGGGTAAGAGAAAGCACACAAGAAAGGAGAAGAAATTCATCAACTCTTCATCCTGCTGTCGCCGGTCATTTGCTACATCTTGAAGATAGTGAGATTGATGATGGGTTGACATCTTCCTTACAACACCAAGAAGAGAAAGATCGACAAGGCTCACAGGCACAAGAAAGGAGAAAGTCATCTATCCACCACTCCTTCAATGTGAATGAGCATCTGATGTCCTCTGAATGGATAGCTCCAAGAGCTGATTTTTTGCCATACCTTGAAGAGGGCGAGATTGATGATGGCTCTCAGCTTGAGCAATGGAGAAAGCAAATTGAAGAACAAGCAAGGGCACTCAATGAGCTCTCATTGCCAGCAGAAAAACCCTCCTGTTCAAGAGGTAACAACCTTGGCAAATGGACATACAAAGGCACCTTAGATGTTTGTGAGCAAGAGTTGAGAGGAGAGATCCCTTTACCACAGCACTACTACAGAAAGTTCAAGGGAGATGATCAGCTGCGAATTCCCGAAACTTTGTCAGAGACCCATGCAAGAGCACACCCTGGTAAGCCCTCCTCGCTCATGTGCACTGAATTCAGGTGCTGGCCTGTAAATCAAAAAGCTCATAATGGGTTTTGTTTTCTGTTTTGCTCATCAAACACTCTGTACACATGTGCTGCAGGCATATTTATTGTGAGGGACAAAGACAGGCATTATGTGGCTAATGTACCGAGCTTCATACAAGGCCTGCATCAGAACCCATACGTGAATCCTGGAGGAGTGAATGTGTTTCCTACTATCAATCAGTTTCAAAGCCTGCAGAGTTTGTTTCCACTTGCACCAGTGGAGTATCCTAACTACACACAACCACCACCACTATGGAGAACAGTCCCCAAAACCCAAATTACAACGTATCTTCCTCCCCTCCAAGGTAACTACTACAATACATAGGTACTGCAATTGAGACCCATAGCTAAATTTTTCAATGAGAGACACCATCATAGATTAAGTCCCCCTGGGGAGGTTGTGTTGAAAAATGTACCCAGTTTTACTTGTATGTTTTTTCCTTGTTAGGTAAAGGACAAGAGCTTTGTGACGCATGGACAAGGTTGAATATGCCAAGAAGAGATGTTCAATGGTCTCCAAAATGGCGGGATTCCAAGAATGACTATTTCCCAGCCATTGTCCACCAAAAGAATCATGACTGCTGGTTAGCTGCTCATAACCACATGGCTGGTCATGATCCGGAACGACCGTTTGCATGGATGATCATGGCACTCCTTCCATTTCTTCCTGACGATGTCCATAAGCTGATTGCAGGCGAGGGTGGACTCCTGTGTTTCGATGGTGGGGAGTATCTTGCTCTCCCAAGACAGGAATTCTGGAAACGTGACTGGCCATCCCAATCCATCACGCTCATTTGTAATCCTCTCCTGCGAACGGTCCAATTGCTACCACCAGTGGAGCTTGTGGAACATGCATATGAATTCAAGAGAGCAAAATTGGTCATTGTCAAGCCCACAAAGATCACTCGTGGCTACTACATTCTATACCTTGTTGGTCAAAGGTCGGAACCATATTGTGGGAGTCAGGTGAAGCTCATTATATCATCCCTGGAGCTATAAGATCAGTCCTGGACTCAAATCTGCATAAAGCCAGAATTGTATAACATGTAAAATTGGCTGAAAAATCTTCTTCAGGTTTGTCATACATGTCAATTGCAGCCTGATGGAATGCTACAAAAGAATGAGTGTTCAGTAGAAAGATGGGTCTCAGAAGAAGCTTCTTTCTAACTCTCCACTACTGCAGGTAGTCATATATGACTCGAGGCAAAATGCGTATACCAAAGTCAGCCAGTACAAAATTCCACCATCACCACGAGGAACTTCGAGTGTTGTTATGGTGCACAGGCACCTCTACTGGGGAGGGCTTAAAGATCTTGGCCCACAAGAAAGGAACACAGAATGTCACTCTAAGAAGTACCAGCCAGGAGTGGGTCCCAATGCTTTTGAGTCTGTCATTGTGGGCTACGATATTGATGGTGATCATTTCCGGCATCTTCATTTTGAACGCAACATGGAATATGGAGATATTGGAAGTGCAGAGAAGTTTGAGCCTCCAAGGTTGCTTGGGTGCAACAATATTGTCTATATGGTAACCCGCCAGGTAAATCTGCATGCCAAGAAAAACAAACAAACAAACAATCAATGAATCCTCCTCTCGAGTGGAAGGTTCCCAGGAGCAGAGTCAGTTGTTGCTCTTGAAGGGTTGGTTGACATGAGAGAGAACTGAAATGTTTTTGGTTTTTCGTGGATAATTGTTGTTGTTGTTGGCAGACGAGATCAAAAAGAGATTTCCAGAGGATACAACGGTCTGACACCGTGAAACTTGTATATCCACCCAGAGTTTTTAGAGTTGAGCTCATGTCAGATCCAGTGAAATGTGAACCCATGTCACAAGTCCCACACAAGGTTCATGGCCATCTGTTTGGCGACAACCAGACAAATTATAACGAATGTCAGTATGAAGCACGAGCAGGTCTTGGCAAAATCTGCTTCTATGCACTCCGAAAGCACACATTTGCCATTTTCAATGCAGAGCTTAATCAATGGAAGACTCTGGAATTGCTGCCACATCCTCTTTTCACCGGCCAGAAGGCTCTTGTAGATCTAGGTGATTGCGTCTTCTCCCCTAGCTTTAATTCGGTTGCTACTGCAGCACATGCGGCTCAAGACCCCTTACATTGGTATGGCCAGGAAGAATCCTTTCCAACACAAGATTCACTTCCAGTCCAGGAGGTTTCTGAAAATGAGAGATATGCTTCCATTTGTTGTGAAAAACCACCAGTTCCATACCAAGAGGGGAAAGGCATTCTGGGTCAAGGGCCTTACCAAATAGAAGGGAATCTGCCAGTGGCCCGTCGGTTGAGTAGTATACAGCGGTCTGCAACTTTCATGGAGCCTCCATCACCATATGCAATGAGAACTCGACGAACAAGTGCTCAAATGCCAAGCTACATTGCACCGGCAGCAACTCCCAGCTGGTCCCAGACTCCTCTTGACAATGAACAGGATGATCAACCCCCGCATCCACCCACTCATCCTGTTGAAGACTCTGACATGATCTAGAAAGTGTTTTAATCAACACCTGTCAAGAAGATCAATGCCTCAAAAATAGTGAAACTTGGAACTAATGTTATTGGCTTGTTGTGCAAACTCAGAGAGACAGATTGAATGAAACAACATCGGAGGACAAGAAAAAGGAATGCCAGAGGGAGGCAGCCAAGTACCACCTGAGTAGTACAGTACACAAATCTCCTGAAGGGAAGTTCCAAACCAACTCTTTTCTGTTCTGAGTTGTTGTGGATATTCTGAACACATATTTGTGGATCTCTTGTCACTGACTTCAACTCAATTCTTGGTGGAAACACTCTTCTTTTTGCAGAGAAACAGCATGTTGGTGTGAACTCTGACTCAGCAAGTCTTTGCAGTTTTAAGCTCTGAGTGAAGGATCCTGAGTTTCTTCTGCACAACACGGTGGCCATGACAACAAGCAAGCAAGCTCCTTGAATCTGTTCCCATGAGTTGAGCTTCAAAATGGAGGGCTCTAGCTGCCCTAGTGTTGGTGAGGATCTGATTGATGCTCAGATTTCACACAATCCTCAAAACAAAACCTGTTGTCTTCTTCCCAAAGAAAACCTTGTCTCAGTTGTTGTTGCAACAAATGGCCCCATTTGTTGCAATGATGGCACCATCATCTGTTGCAACAATGACACCATGACCTGGTTCTGGCTTCATCATCTCTAAACGCTTGCACTTGGGGACCTTGTGGATCTCTCTAATAAGAAGTTCTGCAAAACATTGGAGAGGCAAAACTTTGCAAAAGCTTCATAATACAATTGAGTTTGTTACATGCTCAGTTCCTCAAAGAGCCCTGGTGCAACAGAACTGAAATCCAAGAATCTCCATGAACCCCCTGTAAGTAAATCTGAGAGAAAAACTGAAGGAGGGCTTAGAAGATGGTTGCTCTGCTGAGTTTTTCCAACAACTTGCTTGATCAAAGAGCTTCCAATATTGTACTCTTTTTTGCTTCTTGGGTCATGTCCTGCTTGTGATGATGATGCAATCTTATCTTGAGGTCTCTGTCAGTTTGCTTTTTTGCTCTTTGAGCTCTAATGCAACAATCCCTTGTGCAACAACAACATCTGCAAAAGAACAACAACATTTGTATATATCAATTGTTTCAGCCCCAATTCTGCAACAAAATGCAAATGTTCAAGCCCGAATTGCATTCTGCCTTTGCTGTCCTTGTTGTGGCATTTTTATGTCTCTCCAAAAGGATTTACATACGAGAGAGAGAGAAACAGTGCTTGATTGTACCTGATCTAGACTGACCATCAACAACCGAAGAAGCTTGTGAAATGTAGTCCTTGCTGCCAAGGACTGACGAGTTCAAATGAAGATGATGGTGGGAATGTAATCAATCTCCTCCTCATGTTTACAACTAGCTGGTGAAGTCCAGCCAACAATCTCCTCTGTCTGGCATGGAGATGGGGGGAATCCAGCTTTCCGGAAGTCCAGCCAGCAATCTCTGGCATGGAGGTGGTGGAATCCAGCCACCTGCCATGCCCGGGCATGGAGGAACAAGACTACATGAAGCAACAACAGATGGGTTGCTGCAAAACCCTGCAAAGCTTGAAACCCTAAGCTCCTCCTCTCAGACACACACAAACGCACAAGCTGCCTGCCACCCTCGGAGGACTCAACTCTGTTGCAAGAATCTACCATGCATCCGGTGCCTGGACATTATTCTAACGTCCTCTTGACGGATATGGAGAGATCAGAAAGCATTACTGGTAACCAGACGCCATCTTTCTATCTGCAACAACAAACCAGATGCATTCTATCTGCAGAAGAAGATTCTATCATGCACTTTTGCAAACCTCGTTTGTCCTTGCAAGTGTGGGGCCATCCGTAGAATTCGCGGTGCAGGACTAGTGTGGTCGAATCATCAGGTTTTGGAGAATTCTCTCCCGGCAAGCTCAAGCAAGCAATTGAGCAACCAAGCACCTGGATTTTCATGAAATGAGGAGGAGTCTCGAAGAAGATGCATGCTGTTGGTGGTGGTGGGTTGCTTGAAGAAGCTTGAAACCTTCGAGAGCTCTCTCTCTCTCTCTCTCGTATGCCCTAATCAACCAGCTCTAATTGTGCTTGGCTTGCACCATGGCTGCTGCTGCAACAGCAGCAGCAGCTCCTTCATTGATTGCAGGTCATGGGCAACAACGACTTGTTACAGAGAGGAAAACAACCCACAATGGTTTGAAGGAATGGAGCTTGGAAACTGCCAGAAAGAAGAAAACTAATCCAAGGAGAATGCTGCAGCAGTGCAGGGCACAACATGGGTTCTTCAGCAGCAGTCCCTCTCGAGGAGGAGGAAAAAATTCTTCTTCTTCTTCTTCTTCTTCTTCTTCTTCTCGACCACCAGCCATGAGAGAGGAAGATGCTGCCACCTTGCAAGAAATGACAAAGCTCAGCGATGAGCTCTTCTTGCTCAAGGGAGTTCTGAAACAAGAAGGTGGTGATCGAGGAATAGGGCTTGACATGAGGAACAGAGTGGACATCTTGTACAACCGTGCTACCATGCTCAAGCAATCTGCTGATCGCTCTGTTGCTGCTGGAGGAGGTCGGATTCCAGTCCAGCTTACTGCCAGTCTTAGGGTAAGATACACACACACATATGGATGCATGGATTGCTTGATTGCTCTCCCTTGTCAGTAAGAAAGAGAGAAAGTTTCAGAAAGCAAGAACAAGTGTTGTTTTGCACTTGGAGAAAAACAAACAAAGAGTTTGTTTCTTGCTGCTGCAGCTGCTGCTGCAAAACAACAACAGCAGCAGACTACTGATTATGGGTTTCTATGTGTTGTACATCGTCATACCCATCAGGCACTACAAAGAGAGCTTGGTTCTGTGGAGAATATTGTCCGCCTTGCCATGGAAGCTGGACCTGTTACCACATTCAGTGCACCCAAGTTGAATTCCAGGTTACAGAAACAAGAAGAAGAAGAAGATGACGATGATGATGATAATGATCTGCAGAATCAACTTCGAGAAGAAGAAGAAGTGCAAAACCGAAGACCCAAAGCTCTGAATCTATTGTTGCCACAAGAGAATGAAGACACACCTCGTGTTGCATTGAAGGAACAAGAACAGAAAGGAATGCGATTTGAAGCTCTTATCCGCGAGAGTTCTGTTATTGAGGAGGAGTCAGCAGCAAATGTTCCCCAAAATCCTCCTACATATACAATGAGCTCTCCAGCTGCCAAGGTTAGTGTGCAGCACTTCCTCCCCCCACTCTCATTGTCATCCCATCTGCGCAAGATGCCAGCCCAGTGTTTTTGCCCTCCATTGCTATGGGATTTTCAAGGCAACTGAATCTGACACATAGCAGTATCATCTCATGATGCTGGCAATGATGCAGCAGCATTTGTGCTGCAGCACCTGAATTTCCAGTGCCATGATGGGTGCAGGATTCTTCTCCTTTAGCGGCATTCAAGACAGAGATTGAGCGTCGTGTGATGGAGCAGGTCTGTTTACACTCCTACCAATCATGCTGTCTGCCCCAGGGGCAACTCATCAACTTCATGGGCATTTCAAATTCTTGATTTCATTTCATTGTAGCAGCATGAAAGCATAAATTTCTAGGAGAAATGCAGAAAACTGTTTGAAGCTTTGGTATCAATACCTGTGATTGCCATGTATGGCTAACAACAGCCACCACCTCTCTTGGAGCAGCAGCAGCCTTGCTGGCTGGTTGTAGTCTCAGTAGTGTCTTTTGTGGGCTTTCTTCCATTCTCTTTGATCTTGTTTTGGAGGGCTGCTTACTCATGGTTTCCACACAAAAAGTCTGCAGCTTGTTGGAAAGCGAATGATGGAGCTTCAATCAACACCACTGATCAACACTGGTGTTGGGATGGGGAGAGAAGCATCCACAGCACCTGCAACAAATGATAACACTTCAACAAAAGCTCACATCTTACAGGAGGAAAATCCGTTTCTCAGGTAATAAAACTATTTCTTTCTTGCTCTTTTGTTGTGGCAACAATTGTGTCATTCTTACATACTACTATGTACAGGGCCTGGAAGCATCAGATCACCATGGACACTTGTGGCAACAGCTTTGTGTAATTTATCAGAGCATTTAATGGGCATGAATGCTATATTTGCTCTTCATCAGTTTCCAGGTTCTTGAAGGTTAGTTTTTCACCCCTCTAACCTTGTGCCATTGTTGTTGTCGTCCTTTTTACACATGCCTGCAGTGTGACAGACACACAGAGGAGACCATTAGGGATGAGAACAAAAAGGTCTGATGCAACATCAATGGAGGTAGACAAGTTGCGGGCATATCTCACAGCGATGCAACAAGAGGTGTCAACTCTAAGAGAGAAAGCAACCAGAGCTGAGTTAGCAGAGGCAAAAGTGCGTGTTGAGATGGCAACAACAACCATGCCTTTGGAGGTGCACGAACAAGCTGTGAGTTTTTTCTCATATCTTCAAACTACGAATTTTGCAGAAAAACACAGTAGATGGATGGATCTGATCACAACTGCAGCTTCCTGAGCTGCTTTGCTCACAAAAGACTTTGTTGGCATATGCACATGTGGGCTGCTGGTAAACAGGTGAGAGTTGCAAGAAAGGAGATTACTGAGGCACGGGCTCAAACTGCAGAAGTCACAAGCAAACTGAAAGAGAAGGAGGCAATGCTGATGGCTGTTCAGAAAGAGCTAATGGCTGAAGGGGAGAGTCTGGTAGCAAAGGTCAGCAGCCATCTTTGGGCAGTCTCTTTATAGATTTCTGCAGCAAACTGTGATTCAGCAGCAGTAATTGGAACAGAGGACCCTTGACTGTGTTGCGTATTTTTCCTTTGGGGCATGGAATATTCAGGGAATCAAAATCCAACATATGGTTAATCTGTTTTGTTATGTGTTTTGTGATTTTTAGGTCAGAGAGTTATCTGGAGAGCTTACCAAGCGTTTTACTGCTGAGGATATGGAAGCTGCTATCAAACGTGCAGTCAAGGAGGTGGAGCTTGAGCTGGAAAATGCTCTGGAAAATGGACTAGCTCTCAGTCATGAACTTGAAGAGAAGGAAAGACAGATTGTGCAGCTGCAAGAAGAATGGCACTTGGAGAGGAGTAATTTATGTGCAGAACTGGCTAGTGTGAGAAAAAGTCTTGCAACAATCGAGGAAGAAAGAGTTAGTGAAAAGGAACAGCTTCAAGAAACACAACAAAAGGTATGACAATCACAACTTTGCATCAATCAAGTTGAATTTGTTTGAAAAGTTTGCAGAAAATGTTTTTCATCATTTGTTTTCAAACTATGCTACATAGCTCTGGCATGATGAGGTGTTTTGCTCAGAAGGAATGTTGTAGCCTCTTGAATTGATAGGAAATTTTTTGGTCGGAGTTCTTTGGCAGGTGCACATACTGGAGAAGAAGTTGAGTGAAGTATATCAAAGTATGAATGATGCAGAAGAGGAAAGGCTGAAGAAACAGCAGGCTGTGTTGTCAACTGTGAGATCACTTGTTCTTGACATGGGCAGAAACAAGGGCATTTCTCTCAGTTCTGATTCTCAAGATGGGTGCGAGTATTCAGTGAGTACCATATTCTCAGAGGAGAAAGTTGCAGCGCTTGAGAAGTTTTTTGCCATTTTGCGTGTGCTGATCAAGCAAGAGAGTCAGAAAATGGACACATTTGCCTTTGCCTTGCAACAAGTGTTACTGAATGATAGGTTTTCTGGTGAAACAATGACAAGAGATTCAAAGATCAAGGGAGCAAATGAAGAAGGTAAAGAAAAAAGAAAACAGCAAAAACCCAATTCAGATTTCTCTCTGAATTTCTTTTTTTCTGCAAGCATTTTTTATCCTAAATCTGACTTCAGTTTCCAACATCTTGATGATGAATTGCAGAAAGTGCGAGTTCAGCAATGAAGCCAACCATTACTCTCTGCTACGAAACCAGTTGGGAGTCTGCTTACCTGCACTATTGTGCTAACAGTACCCAGTGAGTTTGATGGCTGTCTTTTTTCTCTCTCACAAGGGTCTTCTTGCACCTTCTGAGAGAAGCTTCATGTGTCGATCTTCTCTTCTCCTCTCTTCTCCCCATTGCTTCTCTCATCTTTTGTGGTTTGATGGAACGTTGATTGAGCATTCTGCTACCGCAAAGGATTCATGTGCTTTCTTCTCTTGGAACTTCTTGCTCATGAAGATGGAAAAATGTGGTGTTGCAGGTGGACAGACTTACCAGGCATTCTCATGCAAAATCAGTCAGCTGCCGATGGCAGGTCTTTCAAGGCAAGAAAGCAGTCCTCAACCACTCCCGCTGCTACGTCTTTTGACTCACAAACATTGCTGCAACAAAAGCATGTGTGTTATCATAGCCTAGTATCATTCTAATTGCAAAGCAAAAGAGTTTTGTCATGATGTGAGAGAACTAACCAAAACAATCAGATTTTCTTTCCAAATGGGTTTTACAGGTGTTACATGTTTCGGGGAGCTCACTTGAGTTTGTTCTGACAGATGGGAATGGATCATGGGATTGGTAAGATAGCAAAACTCTCAAGAGTTTCTAAACCAAGCTTCTCTTCAAGGATTTCTCTACACAGATGTGAGCATATATATATATATATGGATATATGGGATCTGTAACAAGAACAACACTAAAAAAGGCAGCATGATCCTGCAGCACAGCAGAGAGCTTTGACTGATAGGATCAAAAACTGTTTGTGGGGGGGTGGTGTGTGGTTCTCTTGGTGCAACAGTCCTCCAGCAGGTGGAAACTACTACATTCAAAACAGTGGGACATTCCTGCTCTCTTCAGGAGTCATCCAGCAAGGAGGTTGATGATCAATCAACAGAGCACACATAGAAGATCATAGGTTTTCCCAACTGCTCTTCATGAATTGCTGTATTGAAGAAAGAAAGCACGCAAAAGAAGTGTGTTGTTACATCATTCTTAAGAACTATCTTTTAGTTTGTAGTGATTTGTTTTGTACAGCAAACAATCAGCATGTTCATGGAATTATGAGGGACACCCAAGAGATTACCAAACTGGAGCTGTACATGAATTGTGAGAATCCATGCTTTTGGGTGATGATGCAAAGGTTTTGTCTGAAAGTCCTGGTGGTCATGTGAGAATCCATGCTTTTGGGTGATGATGGAACGGTTTTGTCTGAAGTCTTCATGGTCATATGAGAATCCATGCTTTTGGGTGATGATGCAAAGGGTTTGCCTGAAGTCCTGGTCATGTGTCTTGCCTCTTGGTCAAGGATGATGAGCAGTGTTGCCTTCTACTCAAGTGAGTAAATGCTGCTTCCGAGTGATGCTTCAAGAAGAAGCTCCATCAAATTTTTTGTTTGCATCATTGAGACCTTGAGAGCAGTGGTTTTTTTTTTCCAAATTTGTGAAGTAGGTGGGTTGGTGATGCACAAGAGGACAGTGCCAAATTTGATCACATTTTTTATTATTTATCAATTTGGATGTGATTATTTTTGTAAATACGTAGATGATGCAATGACTAATACGTGAACCCATTTGATGATGGAAGATGAGATGAAAATGATCAAAGGTCCTCCAAATCTTCATCATCAACATGGTTGTTATATTTCAACTGGTGAAACTATTATTGTAAAGCAATGTTACAAAAGAATAATGAATGATGAAACAAGTGTTGGAAGGAGATGACAAAATGACGTTTTTGTTAACATCCTTGATTTTATATGAAGAGGAGTGGAAGTGTTTTGATAATCTTGTTCATCATTCAAGCACATTGGACAAACATTTACACCAAGCACCATTGTTAGTTATTGGATGAATATTGTCATAAAAATAAGTACAAAAGAGCTTTGCAAGAAGACCAAACTCAAGGCGATAGGTTAACTTGACCATGGTTTCAACACATGACAAGTATTATGAAAGAGGAAAAACATGTCATATTGGAAAATTCAACCATTCACTTGTACCCTTTTATTAAATGATGATGAAATAAGATGTGCTTATTCTTTAGTCTTTTGTTATATATTAGAAAAATATATAAGCAATTTTTCTGAAGGACGAAAGCATGATAAAGTATAAAAAAGAGTTGACAAATTAAACGTGAGTTTTAAAATGAAATAATTTTTGACATAAGTACAAAATACATTCAAGCTTCATTATGAAATCATTTTTTTTTCTCTCAAGTTTAATATACATTGAATACAAAATTTGAAAAACTTTTGAATAATAAAAAGTATAAACAAATAATTTTTAAATTGATTGGTCAATCTGGTGTTCAAAAATATTTTTCATTAAAAACTTTAATGAAATAAATATGTATTAAGTTAAGATATAAAGATAATTATGAATTTAAGCAAAAAAATAGAAAATAATTGTATTTTCTTGGTGTTAAAACATATTTAATGCATACTTGAAACAAATGCTACACTACAAAAAGTAAACTTCAAAAGCTATTTACATGTTTTAAGACTTATTTTCAACTTACTTTTACAATGTGAAAATTAAAAATTAATGCACATTAATTATTAAAAAATCATCATTCAAATAAAAACATTGGATGTATATTAATTTTATGTTGGATTTTATTGCTACTTTTTATCAACTTAGAAAATAGATTATAAATGTAAATTTTTGTTTATTTTACCATGCTCACATCCTTTCTCCCAAAAAATGTTTTTTGCAAGTTACACAAGGTGTCTAGAAAAATACACTAATAAAGAAAAAACTCCCTTCATTTTGACATCAAAAAATGGTTCATTTTTGTCTTGGATTATTTTTATGCTTCAAAAAGGTTTAAAGTTTTTGGTGGTTTTTTGGCATCTTGTTCATTTTTTTTTCATTTTTCAAAAAAAATCCAATTATGCAAATTGCATGAAATAAAGACACATGTGGTCTGAATTTCAGACCACTATAAGAAAACCAAAATAAATGATGTCCATTTGTTCAAAGAGGATTTTATGTGAATTTTGTGAATTTTTGCCATCTTATTTTTAAGTTGTTTTTTTTTTTTTTTTTTTTTCAAATTTTCAAATCACATTAATGAAAAACATCGGTATGCACATGTGAT
>Ga0209611_10003702_pt1 | contig 26415 bp, 20 predicted proteins | sample S1TSphgellanicum_3_FD_187693 | JGI IMG/M metagenome (GOLD analysis project Ga0209611, IMG submission 187693) | Host-associated microbial communities from peat moss isolated from Minnesota, USA - S1T2_Fc - Sphagnum magellanicum MG (SPAdes) (version 2) | ecosystem: Host-associated > Plants > Peat...
AGGAGGAAATTTGTGGAATATTTGGTGTATGTAAATGTCATAATTGTAAGTCTAAAATGTCTAACTATATTGTCTCTTCATGCAAGCATATTAGAAGAGGATGAGACCATTGGCACTAGTATGGGTTGCATGTGTCAAATATTTATTGCAAAAATTAGGATTTTATAGTTACTTATTGTTGGAACCTAGTTAAGTGTGAATAAGATTTCTTTTTTTTTAAATGTCGAGAGAATTTGTTTTCAAGAAGTGTTTTTAGAGTGTCATATCTCGTGTTATGAGATTTTAGGAGCATTATAGAATATGGAGGTGCATTTTGATGTCAAATTTTATGTTGCTTTATTTTATCTTTTGAGTTTGGATTCTTACATTCATTTAATGTTAAATATTAATTCAGCGTGAACAATGTTTTGGCTTTTTTTTTAAATGTTTGGGGATTTATCTACAAGAAGTGTCTTTGGAGTCTTATATCTTGTGTTACAAGATTCTAAAGCATTCATAGGAAACACGAGAAGCATAGTTTGACATCAAAATGTATGGTTTTTCATTTTGTGTTTTGAGGTTACATGTTCCTATCTAAATAGTTTTTTAAATTACTTAAGATTTGCTACCAAACCAAAATCTGAGTCCAAATATGACAAAACTTTTCCCAAAAAACAGGGAACATGAAATAGATATACTTTCCTTTTTTTGCATGTGTGCAAAATTTTACACCAAAAAAATGTCTAATGCATATGGAAGGGGGCTAAGAAGGATATTATAATGTGTTAATTGCAAAAAATAATGTAGCATTTTTCTTTTGTCTGCATTCATTATGAATATGTGGGAAATTAAAAGGATATAATATATATAATATGTGTTGCTACAAGTCAAAGATGAGGTGTGGAAGAATGGATTGAAGGCTTGTTTTTTCCAAGTTCTTCTTCAATGTATATAGTCTACAATATTTTTTTATAATCAAAATCTATCCTTCTCTATATATCATTTTGCACTTCTAGTCTACAATTTATTGTAAAGAAAATGTGTAAATCCCTTGTGCATTCTCTCTCTCTCTCTCTTTCTTTCTAGCAAAAAAATGCCTTTCTTAATTTTTTCTTCTATTTGGTGTTTGCACGACGTGCCAAAGGTTTTGTTTTGGCCCCAAAAACCAAAGAAAGTTCATAAAAAGTTACTAATACTCTTGAAGATCATCTTAAGTGACATTTTTTCATCATCACATTTTATTATTGAATTACAAAAGGCAACAAGATAGATAAATAAAACAAACAAAAACAAACTCATTGAATCAAGATAAACACGTAAGTTGGTGATTGAAAAATCATGAAAATCGTAGAATGTTCAAAAGTTAGTAGTACCCACCTTTGAAGCCACCATCATCCTTGAGTGTTTTCTTTTTCTCCTTTCTCGTCACATTAATTTCATCATTGAATTGCAAGAAGCAAAGTTGGTTAGATATTTCACAAACAATCCAACAAAAACAATAACAAAACAAATGAAGTCAAACTAGTGATTGGAAAAACCATGGATAAACAAATCTCCATTCCTTTTGCAACATGATGAGAAAGTGTGTGTGATTCAATGAATAGGAAGAAAAAGAAAGAGAGCCAACAAGCAAGCAAATCCCATAATTTCATAAATATAGTCAATGTAAATCACAACACCATGCAAAATCATTGAAAGTGAAGCTTTTTTTATCACTTATATGGATAATTTTCACAAAGCCACCATCAATTATAATTGATCATAGATCATAATTTCTAGCTGACAAGAATTTTGGTGGCCAAAAGCTCAAGGAGTTGATCTTTGATGATGATGGTGAAGTAATCTAACCAGAATGAAAAAGTTGGCTAGATCAATGGATGTTGCTCATGTGGGTTTTGTTGTCAAAACTTGTGATCTGCAATCTTATGATCAGTATGTACAATCTTTGACCTTATTGAAAAAACGATCATAGTTGATACTTAAGTAAAGCTCCAAATAAACACAAGTTGTAACAATAATGTTATTGGAAGGAGCTCATGAAAATCTCCTTGGAATGAGCAACCAAGATGGAGAAGGAAGTTGTCAAGTTTGATCCATGAACCAAGAAGAATAAGTTATTGTAATAATTGCACAATAAGAGAATGAACAACAAATTTGTAGTTTCATATTGAAGTTAGAAGTCAAAAATCAAGCTTGGATTAAATTGAATGTCAAGCTTGGATCAAGCTTGGAATGATTTCTTAAATCGAAGTTCACGCTTGATTACAGGAGCAAATCCTAAGTGTTGAAAATTTGAAATTTTTTTTCCCTTTTTGGGGGAGTTTTTCATCCATGAATGTATTGAGTATAAGGAGATGAACAAAGGTTAGATATCATGATCAAGAGAGCTTGAGAGTGAGGTTTCGGATTAGAAGATGGAACTTACCATGAAAGAATTTGATAAGGTTCTCAAGTGCAAAAAGAGAAAGAGCAACAAGGTTGCAAAGAAAAATAAAGATAGAAAAGTGCAAATGAAAAGTTACATGCCTATCATTGTGTAAAGAGCAAAGCTTTTGTATAATGTGAAGTACTTGGAAATAAGGTTTCAATAGTGATGGATGGAGCTAGTAAAGGTGTTGTGGAAGAAGGGGAGACAAATGCATAGGATGAAAAGGAGTAGCAATAGCATGATGTCCCATATCATGTTCTTGATGCTAGTCAAAAGGAGCAGCAACAACAACAACAACAACATGATGGCCCATATCATGCTATTGATGTTGGTCAAAAGGAGGAGGAGGAGGAACAACATGAACATGATGGCACATATCATGTTGTTGATGTTGGTTAAAAGGACGAAGAGGAGGAGGCCCACGATGTTGATACATAGGGGGTGGCAAGAGAAACATTGAGGGTGGAAAAGGATGATGGGGAGTTGAAGGATGGTGGGGAGGTGGGGTGGTGGTGGTCCATGATGGTGGTGATGCGGAGGAGGAAGTTCATGGTGATGGTGATGTGGAACAAAATGAAGAAGATGAGGAGAACTTGCGTGATGATGGTGATGTGTAAGAAAAGGAAGAGAAAAAGGAATATAAAGAATAGAAGGAGGAGGAAGAGGAAGAAAATATTCATGATGTTGTTGCGAATGCACCATCATCAACATTGCAGCAAAAACAATCTACCTCACACCAAAAATATATATATTAAAACATCCGAACACTTGATAAACAAGCAAGAAAGCAATTTGTTCAAAGCTTTTTTTTAAACTACAAACCTTAATTCTCTCATAAATGAATCATATTTTTCTCCAAACCCAAATCCAATTTTGCAGCAGCAACAATAGATGATCTTTCCTTCCTTCTTTCAAACCTCCTTTTTGAACAAGCGAACAACCATCCAAAACTTCAAACCCAAAATCTCCTCTGTAACAAAAAAAAATTCCCAACCCAAATATAGTGCCAACTGTTCCAAAACAACATCAATAAATGATAATTTCTTCAAATATCCTTATGAACAAGCAAGTGGTAGCCATTCAAAGAAGCTTTAGAAACTCCAAACCCAAAGTCCTTTTTGAAATAAAAAATATTCCCAACCCAATTTTGCCACTTCACAACAGTAGCAATAAATGATCCTTTCTTACTTTAATGATCTTCAGAATGAAACCAACAAATTGCTACCACATGAAAGTTAAGAGAGAAAGAGAAAGGCGAAAATGAACTAGATGAATTTGTAATCATAAACAACCTTACAAGCAACAACAAAAGTAAACACAAAAGGAAAACCAAGACCATCAAAACAATAGTAATGAAATGGAAGACATAATGTTAAAAGGCCATCCTTTGTAACAAATCAGTTAGTGATGGAGGTGCACTAATTTGTGTGTGTGGAAGGAATGAAAAATTGTGACTAAACATGGTAGCTCATTGAATAATCGCAATGACTTATGCACATTATAAGGGTATTGACACTCATTACCTATAATGAGATATAAGCATCGAAGGTACTAAGGAGGTCTACTAATGACAAATTATACATGCATGTACACAAGAAGTCAAAAAGGAATAAAAAAAAGGATGGAGATAACCATAGGTCTTTATGGCGAAGGGAATGAAATCATTTCTTAACGTTCGTTCTATCTAAAATTGTGCCTTGTTTTGAACGGCAACTATTGCTACATGTGTTGTTATAGTTGAAGCACGCTACACCAAATCTAGACGAATCAAATCGACAATGACAAAGTCCACTAGGGTTCGAAAATTATTTATGGTGATGACAATATCCACTCATCTTTGTGTGTGGCGGGGGAAAAGGTGAAAAACCTTTCTTTGTACGTGAACTCCACTTTTCAATGCGATAGCTGCAACAACATTTCGAAACGTATCATGGGTTATAATGCGCTCACTCTTGTATAAACAATGGAACAAATGGATACCCAAATCATTGATGGTATGGCCACACTAGCATCATGAAAAATGCGCAATTGTAGGATGTGGTATATTGAGATGAATACGAAGTGCTATAAAAAAATGGGCAAAGGATAAAAGAAATGAAGGGGTGATAAGATGAGTTAATAATCAAGCTGCTATTGCTGGACCTAAATAACATCTATTAGAAGCAAAATAAATTCTTGCTTGTGTAGTTGGTCCATCAAATAATACTACATTTGAAAATAGGATTGCATTACTAAACTCTCAAAAGGCAAGACATGTGATCGGATGACCTTAGGTAACAATGCATGAATATTGCATAGTGTAAACTAGAAAGGATAAATACCAATCTCTACATGTGCCACTGCATCAAAGAGAATAAGGTGATCATCATGCTAGAAATGAAAGACGATCAAAGTGTAGGAGCAATCAAAATCCAACATCTTAAAAAGGCAGGGGTAGCACGTCGGACCACTAAAGAAGAATGACCTGATGACGAACCAAATGGCGCAATGTGGTGCCAAAGGATCTTAACCTTAATAACTTTTATAAGCTATGGTACAAGCATCAAATTTAGTATAACATTGCAACATACCTAGTGATGGAAAAACAATACGTTGTAAATAGTTTGGTCATTGGGCATAACAAAATGAAAACATTGCAAAAACTGCATGAAGATCTATGGTTAGCGATTATTGAGGTCCTTTTGGAACGCCTTTGATACAAAGGACCCCACAAATGGCAAAAAACCCATTGGAACATTTGGAATATGAAAACCGAACTCAAGTGTAAAAAAACTTGGAGGAAGTGATATAGACTGGTTTAACCCGTGTGGAGACCACGATACACACTTTATCAATTGCAATAAAAGTCCTAATGCTTCAAATTCCTCCTATGATCACAAAAAAAGGCAACACATTCAAGGCAAGACCAATTATGTGCGTATCATTTGCCAACGAAAGAAAAACACATGTAAGGTGGGCTGTTGTACTAAGACAAAAAACACAAAGATGAGTTAGTGCAAACAACACTCCTCCCAAAAGATCCCCTTGTCACGTACCAGATTTGAATGAAATGATAATGAGATCCATGTGTTTAGAAATCTCTAAAAAATATAATGGAAATGGGCATGCATAAAACCAATGAACAAATGGGAAAATTTGATCCAAGGTGTCGGTAGAAAACCGCAACTCTTAAAAAATGGATGTTCGAAATACTGAATTAAACACATTTCGAACATCCACTTATAATACTACCCACTTTTGGTGGAGATCCAAGATAGTTATAACCCATGAACCATTGTTTCGCACTTTTCCAATGTTGCCACCCCAAATTGGTGTGGACTATAATGTTTTGCAAATGTACCTTTGAACTGAATATGTAGGCGACTAACCAATAAATCACCTCTTTAATCGCGATGGGTTGAGCACCTCCAACTTGTTTTTTCCAAAACCAAAAGTTGCAATGCAACAAACAAACATGATATTGATGGAGGAAAATGACCATGAATGATGTGCTCGCGTATCTCAAAAAAATATCAAAGTCACTAACAGAGTCATCAGGGATAAAATAATTTCACAAAAGCTCATACACCATACTCAAGGGATCGTTGAATGAAAGACATGGAAAACATTTCAAAGTAGAAATAAATGCCTTTCTATCCAAAACAAGATCCATCTATGGATGAAAATTGTTGACAAAAGGGGGGAGGTCAACCTTAGCCAATGGATGAAGATGGTGAAAGGTCGCAATGGTCTGAATTATTGGGGCCATAGGAATGATAGGGGCCAATGCATGCATTGCTCAAAACATACTATTCAAACATACTCCCTTACATGAACAAATGTCCATGCGCAATGCAATTGTGCTGATGGAGGTGGAGTAAGATCTAATGCCATTTTTGAAGATTTGTAGGTGGACTAAGATCTAATCCCATCTCTGAAGATTTGTAAGAAACCAATGCATGTGCTTAAACTTTTTGTTCCTCTTGTAATGTCTCCCAATCCCCTACAATGTACCAATGCAAATGGGCGCGCATCTTTTGGTGGCCTTTCTCACCACCTTGTGGTGGAAATGACAAACACCAATAATGGAATGTCTTTTTTTAATTTATACAAAGAAAAAGATAGAAAGAACGAAGAATGCACAAGGATATATACATTTTTTTTACAACAAATTGTAAATTGGAAGTGCACAATTATATATCAAAAGAAACATATATATATATATATATATATATATATAGATTTTGATATAGAAAATATTGTTTGCATTAGATAGAAAAACAACTTGGAAAAAACAAGCCTTTAAAATCCATTTTTGCACACCTCAGCTTTGACTTATAGCACACATATTATATATTGATAAATCCTTTTGATTTCCCATATATTTAGAATGAATGCAAACAAAAGAAAAATGCTACATTGATTTCTTGCAATTAACACATTATAATCTCCTTTTTAGCCCCCTTCCATATGCATTAGACATTTTTTTTGGTGTAAAATTTTGCACATATGCGAAAAATGAAAATATTTATATTCTAAATTCCTTGTTTTTTGGGAATTTTTTTGTCATATTTGGACCTAGATTTTGGTTTGGCACCAGATTTTTGATAATTTAAAAAACTATTTAGATAGGAACATGTAACCTTAAAACAAAAAAAATAAAAAACCATACATTTTTTATGTCAAATTATGCTTCTTGTGTTTTCTATGAACGTTTTAAAATCTTGTAACACAAGATATAAGACCCCAAAATAGTTATTGAAGATAAATCCTCAAACATTAAAAAAAAACTAAAACATCGTTCAAATTCAATTAATATTTAACATTAAGTCAATGTAAGAATCCAAGCTCAAAACATAAAATAAAACAACATAAAATTTGACATCAAAATTCACCTCCTTCATCATTTATAATGTTTTTGAAATATCGTAACACAAAATATGCAATTTTGAAGACATTTCTTGAAAACAAATCCCCTTGACATAAAAAAGATGAAACCTCATTCACACTAAACTAAGTTCTAAAAATAAATAATTATAATACCCTAATTTTGCAATAAATATTTGACACATGCAACTCATGTCGATGATCTTGTCCTTTTTTAACATGCTTGCATGATCAAAACACGAGATATTTAGACATTTTAGGACTTACAATTATGACATTTACATACACCAAATATTCCACAAATTTATAATAAGTGATAAAACTATAAATTGGGGTGTTTCAACGACCCACCTTCACTAAGCACAAGTTTAAATAATTGTACCTTCATAAAGCCCAAACTCACAATAACTTGGAATTGGGTGTCAAAGAAACATGTGAAAAAATATCACATTATGTAAGTGTTTCTAATATTTTATTGGTGATGTTTTAATCTAACATTATTTTCAATTGCAATTATGAATTTTTGACAAGGAGGAAATGATGACATGAAAATCAATGTGGTGACATGATAATTGATTGATTTGGGATTTGGTAAAGCTTGACATCATGATCAACATCACCCAAATTGTCAAGATATATTTCTTTGTCCAAAAACAAATGTAACAACAATTAAATTAATGACTATAGTAACTTAGGGTTGGCTTTCACACTCACAAAAATGAATAACAAATATTTTTCAAAAAATGATTAAATGTTTTTAGTTTCAAAAAAATTATATTTTCATGATTTACAATAGTCTATTGCAAGTTTTTTTTTTCAAAATCCTCAAATAGTCCCACTAGCCAAAATCATTTTATTTAATGATGAAATTGAAATATAGATTAATGATTTGAATATTTCATTTTTTGTTAAAATATAATATATACAATGATATCTAACTTTTAATCATCCATTGGTTAGAAACTACAACACATCACATTGTTATCCATTTGCACACATAAAAAATATTGTTTAGGGTTTAGAGTGCCACTTTTCAATGTTGTATATTGTTTTGACAAATTATTCATATTCTAAAAACTAATTGCAAAACCATCTTATGCATGGTTGACAATTCTTTTAATAGAATCCTCTTATCTTGCTCTTTCATTAATATTGTGGTTTGTTTAGTTAATGGCTAAAGGCAAAATTGAAAACATCATGATGGGAGATATCCAAAGCAAAATAAACATTTTCATTCCATAAAGGTGGATATGCAAAGAACATCACAATGGAATATTTTCAAAGGAAACACATCAATTAGGTTATATATAAAAATGGAAGTGGAAAACAACATGATGATGGGAGCTCTCCAAAGCAACCCACACCAATTGGGTTTAATAAAAGGGGAAATGAAAACATCACCCCTTTTAAACCAAAAAAAAAAAAAACAGAAAACAATTTGGAATCAGCATCCATCCCAAAACACCAAAAAACCTTTGTTGCATCCTTTAGTGATAACAAGTAGATAAAGTCTTCAAATGTTCCCAGTTCACATAAAATAAATGGGATTTTTGATATTTAAACTAATGAAACCCTATGGCATTTGAAATAGAAGTCAAGAAAACAAATGTTAGTAAATAGTTTGTAGACTCTTACGACTGAATTTTTTTTTAACAACCATGTTTCAATCTAGAATATAGTCTTATCTATGTATTGCTACAACAAGGACGAAATGAGACATTCAACAACAACACAAGGAATTCACATTGATGTGTGAATAAGGTATTTTCGTACCAAAAGCACAAAGTTCATTATATATACCACATATTTCAAAAATAGGGGTTGGAGTTGTGGGAAGTTAGATAGTCACAAATCGAATATGTAATGTACAAATTGTCATTGTACCATCCATAACATGGAAATGTGCATAAGTAAAAAGGAGGAATTCACTATAATTATTGTTAAAGTTAATAACTGATCAAATAATAACGTAAAAATCTCTTAGATTCTTTTTATATAACAGTTGAATTGAATGATCTTTATTTTCATCTAGTGCCAAATGACAATAAGAGGCACAATGCTTTCAAATGTGGAAACCTTAAAAGATGAAATGATAGGTAAGAGGAGGTGGGAATTAAGAGCATCAATTTCCAATGATCACATTTGTGAACATGCATTATCCCATACTATGTCATTTTTCATCTCTTTCAACTAAGTAGCATGAATGACGAAAACTTTGTTGTGAAGTTGAAGAGTGAAGGAAAAGGAATAAGTGAAAAAAAAAAACATTATGCATGAACAAAAGAAGGAGAGACATCATGAAAAAATGGTTGTTGTAGAAGACAAAACAAGGAAAAAAACCAAATTCCACATTCGTAATTTGCAAATTTACAACCTTTTCAAGTCCATCTTCTTCTCCAGACTATGACCCAAGAAGGCAAAATGAGGAAAATCCACATTGTTCAATAAAAACAGGAGTGAAATTAAGAAGAAACTGCATATATTTCAAAAACAAAGGCTATTTTATCCTCAAGTTGTGCTTAAAATGGTGGTGTTATTGAACTTCAAAGACAAGGACAACCTGCATATTTTTCATGGAAGAACAAAGAGATTGGTTAACATTAGATGATGTGTTAAACAATTTTTTGTAGTTGAATCATGTGCATTTGTTGAATAGACTTTTGTGCCTCCATACCATTGCCTTCTCATCATCCTTGAGTGTGTCATGTGTGAGTGTGGGATTTGAACTTGTGAAGAAATTTTGTTACCTAAGCATGAATGATAAACTGTCATTACCTTAAACTTATCAATGTGTTGGTCGAACAAATTAAGTTAAGTGCAACATTTATAAGCCATATATTTTGCACATGATAAATTATATTTTAATAAATTTTGCACATGATCCAATGTTTTATAATGGCAATAGATAATAAAATGATTAGTTGGTTACAATGATTGACCTAGTTGGTTGAATTTACATTAGTTTTTCACCTTATATTAATTGTCCATTTTCCATGCTTATGGGTGGGAATTCCAAAAAACAATTATAGGCCATTTTGGATGTGATAAACACAACTATAAGCCTAAATAGGAAGGATGGGTGGAACTATTTTTACATGTTGAAAAAGTTGCATGTGGTTTAGTTCATTGAATTTCATCATGTCAATATGTTAATTAATGATGTTAATCAAATACTACAAATATATAATATTAGTAAAAATAATTGTTGAATTACCTTTTCAAATTTGGCATGTGTTATATGGCCATGGAGTATGTTGTTCATAACATTATTAAAATTCTTGGTTTTTCAAACTGGAAATTCTAGTAAAAAAAAACCAAATTGGACAAGGGTAAAAAAGACCCCCTATCATTTTGGACAAATAGATTTGAACATGTCTAATGTGACTAAGGTGGTCTTTTGGACTAGCACAATAAAGACCATTTGATTGGTCAAATTATTTACATAATTTTTTTAAAATGATTATTAAAAAAATTAGGCAAGTAGATAGGTAGGTCATAAAAATGCAGGTAGGTAGATGGTACCTTACCTTACCTAGACCTAACTTAACTTAACCTAACTTAGTATAACCTATTTAATTTAGTCTAACCTACTTACCTTAGCCCCTTTAGCATGTACATAAGTTATAACTATTAATAATTGAACCCTTGACCTCCTTAATGATAAACCAAGTCTTTAACCAATGGCCCACACCATAAAAAAAAGTTCAACTTTTGTCAAACTTTTTATTTCACATATTTATTTTGACACATTGTTCCAAGACTATGAGGTACATAAGTAAGTGGGGGGGAGGGGGGTGGTTAGGTAGGTTGTAGTGGGTAATTAATATGTGGGTGGGTGGGTAAATAGGTAGGTAATAATTAATAGGTAGGTGGGCAGATAAATAGGCTGTAGTAAGTAGGTAGGTAGATGGGTGGGTAGGTAGGTTGTAATAGGTAGGTGGGTGGGTAAATAGTAGTAGATTGTACATAATAGGTAAGTAGGTGGGTGGGTGGGTAGGTAGGTACGTAATAATAACATTGGCCATCTTGATTAAATGTCTTACTTGTCTAAAACTCCATTGGCCATTTTGATTAAAGGTGTCATGTGTTTTTTTCCAACTTGACAAAATATTCCATTTGACTAAGTGCCATTGGCCATTTTGATCAAGTTTGTCAAATTTTTGTTCAATTAAACTTAATGTCCAATTGACAAATAGTTAAAAAGGTTAGTTCAACCATGTTGATTGATCAAAAGACACACATGTCATTCAAGCTTAGCCTCTAATCAAAATGTACATGTTCGTTACTCAATAAAGACCAATCAATCAACTTGGATTGTTTGAAAAACCAAGAATTTTAGTAATGTAATTTTGATTGCAAATCCTTATTGGCAATTATTATTCAAAATTATCCTAAAGATTTGTTGATGCAAAGGTTGCAAAAAAATTGGAACTTATGAACATGTGCATGGTTTGATACATGGAAAATGGTGCAAAACATTTTGTAGGTGTAAATCATGAGTCATTACCCGTGCATTCATCACAAATCTTTTGGGTTGTGATTTGGCAATAATGCAAATTTTATTATGTTAGATGTGGTAGTTCAATTGTTCGATTAGGTCTTAATTAGTTAAGGATAAATTAGGTTAACTTAATTGTTTGGATTTGAATGTTAAATTAGTTCTTGAATGTGAATGGGGTTCAAAATGTTGGATGGAATATAATCCCAGTTTGTGTGCTTTCAAATCACTTTTGGTGATTTGAAATTCTAACATATTTACTATTGCTTATAAGTTTCTATGTGTTTTGTGCGTAATATTAGTTTTTGCATTTATGTGTTATGAAAATATTGGGCTTGTTTTCGTTGTAGGTGACTAACCATTTTGTGCTTGGACATGGTGTACGATTCAAGGTATTTTCATTTTATGTTTTGTATGTGTGATGAGAATGATAATTATAAGTGTTAACATAGGAGTGCATGACAAAATTTTCATAGGTTTGTATTGCTTAAACAAAAATGTTATGCATCTAGAACACATATGACACACATATAGATATCATTGCTATAAAATGTGACTATAGTTCATTAATTAGTTTTTGTTTAATGGATTGATGAATTCCCTACATCCCCATTAGGTCTCGTTAAGTGGGACCAATGAATTCATTCAAAATTCAATGAAAATATGTGGTGTACAAGGACACACTTTGTTGTAGCAATGATGAAGGATTTTTATTAAAAAACAAAGTTCACATGACTTTTATTCTCAAATTGTGGCCCAAAAAACTTGTGATGTTAAATTATCATGTTGGATTGTATATATTTTTTCTAGATCATTTGTCAAGTCATAGAACATTGAAGACTTTTTATATTTAGATGAAAGCACAATCAATGTCGCAACTCTACTTTGAGAGAGTGTGAGGATGAAACTCACACTCCTGAAATTGGGACTTGGGAGTCCTCCGGGACTCCTGGAACTTCAGAGTTCGATTGTAGGGGTCAAAACATCTCACATTGGGATTTTCTTTATAACATTGGAAAGTTATCGAAGTGTAGATGTTGAAAATGGGCTCGCATGGGCCATTTGGACATATGTAGCACAAGTTATGGCAAAAAGAAGGGCCATGAGTCAAACTGGCAATTTGACTCCCGACCATTAAAAGTCGGGAATCGACCCAACCCCGGTGTGTGCAGGTGGAGTGTGATACATCGTTGGAAAGCTCTTGAGGAGAACTACAAGTTTTCTTCAAACCTCATCCCAATCGAAGGTCTGAGAAAACAATTATGACCTCGCAAAGTCCCGAGAGTCCAAACCAGGATAGTTTCAGGACTCCTCCCTTGGAGTCTCAGGACAAAAAGCCATTTAGATTTGGGTGCCATGAAGAGGCACATAGTATACTATATGGGGGAAGGTGGTGGCTTCCCCCAAGTTCGAGTCGTGGTGAGTCATGTGAGTTTAGAGTTACCCGTGGCTTGTCCTAGCACCAAAGGTGTTCCAAAAAATGAACTAATCAACTTGTTGGTTGGTTTGATGCAGGTTCGAGTAAGTAACTAAAGCTTGTCACTCTTCCTAATCCCATCTTGGAGCTTCAACATGCCCCTGTACCCCTTTTAGTGCTAAGAGCTAAGCGCATGCCCCGAGTTCCTCACAATTCCACTGTGTGAGTAATTTAAATTCACTTTGGGTCTAACTAGAAACTTGGAAGCGTGTCAATCAAGTATACACAAAAAATAATTCAAGAAATTATAGTCATATTTTTAAACCATCGTCAAACCATCATGGTGCTAAATATTGAATGTATAATATGTTGTATACAAAATTTGAAAACTGTTTATGTACTAAAAGTAGGTCAAAAATATTTTTGAAATTGATTGGTGGAATTATGTTGAAAAATATTTTACATTAATAGATTGATATATTTTTATTTTAAAAGTTGAAAAAATATGAGTAAATTTTAAGTGGCATTAATCAAGAAATTAAATAACATCTAATATTTCAGCTATTTATTTCATTTATTTAAACAACCAAAATAAATAAAAATATATACTTAAATTTATTTTAAACATGTGATTCTTCAATATTATTGACATAAATTCAAAAAAATGTTCATATTGATCATTGAAATAATAATATTCTAAATTTTAATATATTAAAGCTTAGTTTATGGCTACTTTACATTTTTCTTGACAAGAATTAGGAGGTGTATATTTCATTGTGCTTTCACCCATTTTCTATAGTAAATTGGACCCATGATTAATGATTTATTATTGCAAAGTTCCATATTTATTTCTATATTTTGAGAGGATAAAAAAAATTTAAATAGGTAGATGCACTTCATTTCGGAAGGAAATATCAACCTACCATATTTTCTGTAACATCCACCTTATATAATTAACTTGAAAATCAAGAATACGTTTAAAATTAGGACATTAACAACAATTGGGCATCTATTTCCACATATATTTCTAGTTGTGCACATGGTATTAATTATGGTAGCGTCATATTCAAACATTGAAGCTTAGAAATAGATGACTTTATGCATTTCAAAAAAGGAAAATTTTGAAGTACCACCTATAACATTATTTCTTGGTGCACTTTTGGGTGCATGTGTTTTTGGGTATTTTTTCTTTAAATGCACAATGAACTTGTCAACCAATTTTTAACTTTGTAAATATGATAAAGGCATCCCAAATTGTCAAAATAAATAATTTGGCAAAAAGTCATTTTGGTTTTACTTTGAACTTTTTTTTACAAGATACAAAGTTATAAAAACTTGCATAAAATGAAATTGTAAATTTTGAACATTAGTAGAATTAATTATGAAAATTTGAGATAGCCTAACTTATTTCTAACTTTAATGAATTTTGTGGAATGTGCTTTTAACATCCCAATTTCTTGTTGTCAAGCTCTTATTATGGATAGATAATTTTAAAAAAAAATGTTATGCCACATGTGCCAAAAATGACATTGACATATAATAACACTTTAATCACATTCATAAGCAAGTGATAGACGACCTTGAAACAAGTGAAAAGTTTAAAGAAGGCGACAACAAAGATGAGATTAAACTATTGCAAAAACATGTAATAAACACACAATCACCTTGTAAAGCAAAATGGGAAAAAAAGAAAAACAAGAAAGAAAAAAAAGGTGCTGGAACAAACAAGAAAAAAATAGTGTTGTAAAATCTCCAAACAACTGTGAGTTGAGTTCAAAAGAAGCAACAACAACATAGACAACGTTGAAATTAAAATTTAGAGTGCAATGAAAGAGAGAAAAACAATGGTGTGAGAGAAAGTGTGATGAATGTAGAAAAAGGTTGACAATGTTGGAGAAGATGACAATCACATTCCCAACTTAACCTTCCAAATGCCGTATGAAATTGTTAAACATTGTGTCTAAATGTGATTCCTCTATCTTTTAGTAGTTACAACTTCATGTTGAACACACTATGTGTCCTTGCTTGTTTGAATTGCCTCCTTTGATGTTAACAACCATCATCATCGATGGTAGTCTAAACATGTAAAACTTTTTAAATAACTATCAATAATAAAGAGCAACTTGAGAACATGTCTATCAAATAATTAATTAATTTTGGAGATTACGTTTCAAAAAAAAAAAAAAATCTCAAAATATTACAAAAGGGTTTTTCATTTTCTTTCAAGAAAGAATTCTTAAAATGTTTTTGGGTGAAAATTTCAGCATTTCTAAAAATAATTTAATTTGTGTTGAAACCGTCATGGTATTACAATATATTGGTGTTAGGGCACTTTACCATTAGGATCCTATAGGTCCATATTGGAATGTCCTCTTTAACAAGGACAATTGTAACACATGTCTGTTGAATAATTAATTAAAATTGAAGATTCCATGTCAAAATGAAACAAATCTTGAATATTCCAATAAATTTTTTATTTTCCTTCATAAAAAATTTCTCTTTGAAAAAAAAAAATTGTTAAAAAAAAACTTAAACATTTTTACAAATAATTCCAATGATGAGTAATTGAAATTGGTACATGGGAGAAATTTTTGGCATCTTTCGTATGGTAGTCCATGCGTTCCAAAAACAATCTAAAAAATAACTACCTCATTTTCAAGCCTAATTATTTCATTTTTTTCTTGATTATTTTTTTTTTCTTATTAACTTTCTTATAACTATCTCCCACCTTTCCTAATAATTATCTCCATTTTATAACTACCTCACTCTTTTATCCTATTTTAAAAATTTGTTTTAAACATGTGTTTTATCATGTCCATGAAATGTATATTATCATAATGTCTTTACCATTTCAACAATTTAGACTGTCAAATAATTAATTAAATTCTAAATCTTAACTTCGGCACTTGATTTTTTTATTTTGAAAATTTCAATAAATAATGATTATAGAAAATAATAAACAATTTCTTATGAGTGTTATGAAACAGTCTAATGTGTCTAGACTACCTCAAATTAAAGTTGCTGTTCTTGATGAAGGTCTATGGTTCAAACATGACACTGCAAATTCTGATTTTAATGAAATTATTTCAGCACAAATAATAAATAAAATTCCAAAAGTTGAACAAAACAAGAAATGGTTTAATTTATGCCAAAATGGTAAAAGGTATTACTATCGTAATTAAAATTAAAATTGACATAAAATTGACATAGACATAAATAATGATGATTTATTGAAAACCATATGAAAACATAAAAATTTAAAATTAAAAAAAATAAAAATAATTGATTGTCACTACTAGTAGTGTGGAGCAAAGTGGAGCTCAAGCTCAAATTCAATTCATTTAGCTAAACCCTAAACCCTAAAACGTCCATTGCGAGGATACCTCGACAAGACTTGAGGAAGATTGGGGATTTGGATTTCTGTAGAATGGATTCGACTAGACTCGAAGAAGATTGGGAATGCTGGAAGAATTGATTGAGTGGGGAAGGAGAAGAGAGAGAGAGAGAGAGTGAGAGTGAGTATGGAAGGAGAACAACAACAACCACCTTCAATGTGGTGTAACCCTAATATGGTGAAGATGGAGGTGGAGAGCAACTCTTCTCACGGTTCTGATGATGATGTCCATGGCATTCATCAGACTTACTTCGTGAATCCATCTTGGCGAGAACCTCTTCTACAAGCTCTTGGAAATCAGGGTGCTGAAACTACTAGTCTACTGCGAATCCTTCCTCACTCAATCTTTGACACTGTCTCTTCGATTATAGAGGTGAAGCAGGAGCAGTTTGAAGATGCAACTCAAGAGCACCACCCTGTAGCAGAAGAAGAAGGAGAAGGAGAAGAAGAAGAAGATATGTCCAGTTTTAAACAAGTTACTGATGCACCTGGAGACCCTACCATAGAGAGGTCAAGCTCTGCTGATGTGCCTCTTGAAGACCTTGGAGGAAAGTCTGGTGGCAAGGAGGAAGAATACATTGTTCCACCTGAAGATGATCCTACAGAAAGGAGGTCCAAGACTGATCTGCCCCAAGAGGTCCGTATAGAAAGGCCTACCGACAAGGAGAAAGAGGCAGCCTCACCTGCATCACCTGTCAGACCTCTCAACTTTTGCTTCTGCAATTCTCATGGAAAATTGATCTTTTGTTTTCTGTGAACCTGATCTTCGGCATCATCCCCTTCTTCTTCTTCGTTCTCTTGATGATGCACAGTGGGAGGCTTACAAAATGTGTTGCTATTTGGAATAAAAGCAGGAGGAGTTGAGCACAGCAGAGTGTACAAAAATTCAAATAAGCCCGGATGCAAATGATAGTTGCTACTGTCACCAATGTAAAACCATATTTCCTTCAAGGAAAAGAGTTGGTTTCTGCTCCAAGTGCAAAAACAAGCGCTACTGTGCTTCTTGTATCAAGACTTGGTATGTAACTTGGTTCACATCTATTTGATTGATTTCTTCTGGACTTTGGATATAAATATTCTGCTGGTCTACAGAACTATCAAACTGTTTGTATGCCATTGGCAGTAAGTAAGCAGTGTGCATGATGAGTTGGTTGTTGATTGTTTGTGTCTCTGCATGATGAGAAAACCTCTTATCATTCTTCTGATTCTATAATGGTGCAAATGTTTAGGTACCCATTGTTGTCCTTGGAAGACAGTACACGAGAATGCCCTTTCTGCAGGGGATACTGTAATTGCAATGCCTGTGTCTGCAGTACTGGCCCAAAACGAGTAAGCAATTTTATGAATTGCAGTAGTGCCCACGGATGTGTCAAATCTGCATGGTTACTCCTGAAGCTCTCTCCATTCTTTCTTCTTTTGTGAGTTGGGTGATTGTGTAACCAACCTGATGTGGGTGTTGTTGCTTTTGGAGCAGAAATGCTTGGAACTAAGTGAATCAGAAGAGAGGAGCTATTTGACATACGCTCTACTGAAGCTTCTTCCTGTATTAAGGACAATCAATACAGAGCAACAGGAGGAGCTAGTAATGGAGGCTAAATTACATGGTAGTCTTCCTGTTCACTATAAATCGCCCAAGTCTATGTTGTTGTGTTTATCTTTGATATGTTGATATGTTTTCCAGTGCTTAAATCCAATGTACTACTTCCATGTAGTCACCATTGGGTCTGTGTAAGGGACATGTTCAGGTTTGCCCTAAGTTCTGAACAGAATATTACTGTGTACTTATCTACACTCACTGTTAGGAGCTGATGAAGTCATCAGTAGTAGTTAGTCACTGCCATCCATTGTGAAGGTGATGGTCAACACCCACTGTCAGGAGATGATGAAGTTAGTGTGTTAGTCATGCCAGCTCGTCACTGCAATTTGTCATGTCTTCTCATAAAGTTATAACTGCACTCATTGTTGTCATGTTGATTTTGGTTTGGCTGGAACTGATATAGTGTTTGTTTGGTCAATTTGAATGGTCTTGTGGTGGAGTTTCTCTCTGCATTTAGGTGGATATCTATTCATCATGGAACTCATGTCAACCACCCAGAGCTGTAGGGATCAGTAGAGAGATCCAGTTGATTTCATCACACAAAGCATTCATTACATCTATTGGGTTGGTAATTGCCAAACCCTGTCCATGCACTAAACAAGTTGGAATTATTGCCCAAGGGGCAATTTGGTAATTGTGCAGGAGATGCAAATGTAAAGCTGGAGTGGATAAATCATCCCATTGACAAACACCTGTATTGGTAGGTAGCAGGGTCATTCTCTTTCTAGTTTTGAATGTTGTCTAGAACCTTGCAGCTATTGTTCTCAGTATGGTTGGTTCCTCATAATGATTTGCTCCTCTATATGTTATGCATCTTTAGAATCCTTTCCATGCTACAAAATGATGAGAATAACTTGAGCAAGGCGCTGCTTAGCAATGGTCTCAAATTACAGTCAGCTTTGATGTGAAAGAGAGTAAGTGTAACAGTTTCACAATGTTTTGGAGTTCCTCACTTCTGCATGAGGTCTTGACACTGTGTGTGAATACAGATATGTTTATGTATAGCATTCAAGAGATCTATTATGAAAGCCAACAAGGAAATATGTGACAATGTCTGGGTGTCTGGCAATTTTTTGTGGGTGACAGTGACAACTGCAGAACATCAATAGCCAACTATTTCCGGAGCTGTGGAAAATGCAACTATCAAATATGTCTCAGTTGCTGCCAAGAATTACGTAGAGGATGCGAGCGTGGAAGAATTTGGATAGAATCGAGCCCAAATAAACTTAACCCAAATGGGGAAATTGATATGCTCAAAATAAATGGTGTTCTTTCTTGTCATCCTGTGTTGAGGAAAGTGGTAGGGTGCACTGAGCTGCTCAGTTTGAAGACACTTCTAGAGCCTGATTGGGTGTCAAAGTTGACCAAGGATGTGGAGAGCATTCTAGGTGAGTGCGACATGGTTTGTCCGGACATGGATGCAGCTAGCCCAGATGCCAAAAGACATCGAAGTTCAAATATACAGGGAGCAGATGCTGCTGAGTTTTGTCTCAATTACTCAACTTCGAAGGATTTGAATGTTTCCAGCCACAATCTGGTACCAAGTGTTGCAAGTGGTGCAGATGCAGAGAAGTGCTCAAGTCTGCCTCCACAAGGTGCAAAATATACTGAGATCTACTGCCCACATTCAAGGGACCTGAAAGGAGCGGCAGGCATGCAGCAATTTCAGAAGCATTGGCAGAGGGGTGAGCCAGTCAGAGTGAAGAATTCACATGCCAAAGCAACAGGGCTAAGCTGGGAGCCTTCCATAATGTTGAGGGCATTCCAGGGGACTGCTAAAAATGACATTGATAAGGCCAAATCTGTTGTCAAAGCACTTGATTGTCTGGATAGGCATCAGGTTCAACATCATCTTTTGTGTAGCTGTTTTGATTGACATTTTCTGACATCTCAGCCTTGAGGATGAAGAGGAAATTATACTGGGTCAAGAGGACACTATTTGTGCTCACATTGGGTCTCTACTGGGTTCTTTGTCAAATCAGTGTGGTTACAGCTTTATAATGAACAACTGGCAACTGCAGTTTCCAGCTGTCTTTCCAGTTGCACATTCTATCTTGCTATTACTGACAATGTTGAATGGCTTAACAATGGATGCAGATTGATGTGACAATGTCTAATTTCTTCAAGGGCTACAAGGAAGGAAGATGTCATATTTCAGGGTGGCCTGAACTGCTCAAGCTGAAGGATTGGCCACCATCATCAACTAAGTTTGAGGAGCGACTTCCCAGGCACACAACTGAATTCTTTGCTGCACTGCCCTTCCAAGAATACACAGATCCCACAACAGGCATCCTGAATTTGGCTGCCCAACTCCCAGAGAAAGTGAAGCCCAATCTGGGTCCTAAGACTTACATTGCATATGGTTACAGAAAGGAGCTCCGGACAGGTGATTCTGTCATAAGGCTGCATGTGGACATTGCAGATATCGTAAGACTTTCATTCAAAAGCTTATCTCACACTTTCATCATTTGATTGTTTGGTCTTCCTTTCACAAGATCAATGTGCAAAGTAGGATGACTTATATTGTTTCTCTTCCTCAATGCTCATTATCTTAATTGAGGTGGAAGATGCAAGAGCCCTACCAGGAAGCAAGGAAATAATTCAATGCTCATTGAGCATTGAATCCCACAGTTGTCCATAAAATTTGCAGAGGTTGTCTTGGCAGCTAAGTTATCCCTCTTAGTGCATCCTGTGAGATCTTCTGTTCGGGTTTTTACTGTTCTGGAAATCTGCACTACCCTCTTACTTAAAGCCTAGCCTTATAGTAGTGAGCAGCTGAGGTTTTTGTAATGCAGGTATATGTGCTGATGCATACTTCAGAATTGCAATTTCGTCCAAGAGAGCATCAGAAATTTCAGTCTTATGTTGAAAAGTTCAGAGGACCAGGAGAACAGGGCTCTCGTGGCCCAAAGAGGTGCAAAAAAATGCAGAATCTGACATCTATTGGAGCACTATGGGACGTATTTCAGCGAGAAGATACAGCAAAGCTGCAGGATTATTTGAGGAATCACTCAGAGGAATTTTACTATCCAGACTGCTGGGTGTTCAACTCTGTAAAAACCCATCACTACCATATGCATCTCTTTGCTGTACAGGGGCATTCAACATATCACATAAATATATTACCATTTTTCATTTTTGCTTCATTACTTGATGTTTCTACTTGTCACTCATTAGGCTGCCATCTGAGCTTTCAGTACTCTTGTAGACTATCCATGTCATACAATTTGGAAGTATGATGAATCAGATCCATTGCAGGTGGACTGGATCTAATTATCACTAATAGGTTGTAGGATGTACATGCTTGGCAGGAATCTCATCCAATTTTTGACCAGACATTCTATCTGACAGAGGACCACAAAGAAAAACTGAAGGCAGAATATGGTATGAAATTGATCTAGTGGGCTTTCTCTTTCTGGATACAGTAAAATGAAACGGTTGACTTTTTCATTTTCAAATAGTATTTGGACACACTGCTTTTGATGCAATTGAGAAATGTATTCCCACCAATAGATTGGGGTGATGAAAGTTCAGTGTGCTCTGATGTTGAGCAAGGGTCGTCCAGAGTTCCTCATTCCTAAATAAGTGGGAACAAACATGTCCTCTTCTACTATTCAGTCTTGGTAAGTGCTTTTTCCAAAGCTCATGGTGGCAAGAACTCCCCTTCTTATTGTTGCAAAAGTAGCAATGTCAGGGAATCTTCTGGGGGACACTGCACCCTATGGTTTTTTTTTTCTGAATTTTGTGGGTCACAGGATAGAAAGATGTGAAGCTAAAAGGGGTGATCATACAGAGTTATCTCACCAGTGTCTGTGCACTGTGTGATGTTGGGCATGTATGTGGTGAAGGTGTTGAACCCTGGACTTTTGAGCAAAATCAGGGGGATGCAGTTCTGATTCCAGCTGGTTGCCCCTATCAAGTTCGTAACCTAAAAGTAAGTGTGTTTGGGACTTAACACCTTTCTGCTTCGGATTGCAGTAGTGGTGCTACAATGCTAAGTAAAGCTCTCAATGACCCTTAACAGACAATTGCAGATCATGTGTACAGGGTCACAAATGGCAGGCTTATTGGGTTTGTGTTGATGCTAGGATATTTTTACAGTAGATTAAACAATGACTTTTATCATATGAAACTCATCCTATACTTTCTTCATCACTGGTGATGCAGTCATGTATCCAGGTAGCCCAGAAATTTATTTCTCCGGAAGGTGTACAAGATTGCATCAAATTGACAAATGAGCTCCGCTGCCTTCCAGCAGATAACCAGGAAAATGAAGATGAACTGGAGGTACAGTGTACCACATTTGTATGAGACCCACTGCTTCATAAGTAGTGATGACTCATGACCATGTACTTCTGCTAGCCAATGTCATGATGCAGTCTTCTTCCTGTTGCTACTTGGAATGTGACAGAAACTCAGGACACAAATGCTTGTTTAATGGTTTCATCCATTCTATATGTAATTTTAGACCTGCCTGATGGGAGCTGATGAAGTCAGCAGGGAATCATGGCAGCTGGTCACTGCTATTCACTTTTATAATGGTTATGGTCTGACACTTTGTGAGAGATTCTGTAAAGTTACTACTGCAATCATCATCCTGTTGAATGTGTTATAGTGGGGATTTTTTCCTTTCCCAATCTCATAGACATGTAAGTTTACACTACCTGGGCCCTAGAGTTAAACCCAAAAAATGTGTGCTCACTTTGCAGGTAAGCAAGATGGTGCTTTATGCAGCAAAAAGCAGAGTTGACCGTCTTCGACAAATCATGTGTCCACCCAGGTAAGGTTGTATACAGTTACAATTGTTGGTTCAGAAATGCTTGTACAGACCACAGGAGAATAAGATGAATGCTTCAATGCAATTTGGTTTTATTTTTATATGTGAAAAACATAGTTTCTTTCTGAGTATTCAAGTCCAATAGGTGAATTTTGAAAATGGTCTGAAATAAATGTTTGGATTGCCAAAATCATTCCAGTTCTTGGACAAAAAATTGACTTTCCAAATCAAGTATAAAAACACAACTTTCACATTGAATTTTAATGAATGCATTAATTACTTTTTGTTACGGATGCTTTTGATTTCCTAAGTCACTTATAGACCTTTAGACCAGCACCTTGCTACTTGCAAATATTTTAGTATTTAAAATGCTCCTCTATGTTGGCTAATGCATTATTGCAACACATTCTGACCCCACATGTTTTGTGCTGCCCATTACTTGGAACACAAGTAGTAACTCTTTATGTAGGGACGGAAGCTTCTTATCAAACTACCACCCTTTCTCAAGTGGCAATTTGAATCTCTACTCTAATGCTACCCAAACTTCACTGCCTTTTTCTCAAGTGGGTATTTGAGACTTGCAAAGAAAAAAAATCTAAGCCTCTCAAGCCTCAAAGAGCTTGAAACTCTTCCCATTGATTAGCTCAATTAAGGTCCATGTGCTGAATACCAACAGTTAAGGTCAATGGCTTTCTAACCTAGTCTATCATGACAATGGATTCCATTTCACCTATTCTAGAGGACAATATGCTAGAGTTTAACTTGATAATTATTACATTTGTGAGCATTACTTGGTGGTCTCTAAATAGGTGAAACTACAAACATTTTTAGGATAATAAATAATCAGTTGGCAGTCATTGTTAGTGAGCAAACAAATACAAGCAACAAAATGTATAATACAAAAATTCAAATTTGAACTTGCTGTAGATACTTTTACACATAACATGTGAAGCTAAACTTTAGGGTGGCAAGATTAGGTTACAAGGAGATTGATTAAAGGTCTTGAGATGTGGTGATTAGGTCAAATAGAGGTTGATTAGATGATCTTAATCTTGTGATATTAGATGTTGAACATGTTAAATAAAAGATTCAATGCTCTTGGTCTTGAGGTAGGATATTTTTGAAAATTACATGTTTGGCACATGAAATCATAATTAATAAGTAATTGAAATGAGTACTATCATTTATGGACATCTTGTAAATAACTATTAGTCAAGCGTCATTACAACAGGTTTTTGGAAAAGGATAACACTTTGATTGTTTGATTAATGTTGAAATATGATGTTGCTTTTTTGTCAATCTCAAAAGCAATCCATTGTCATGATATCCCCTTCCTTTGTCAATTACTTCTGAAATTCATAACTAATTATTACTTTACTAAGTTTCAAATGTAAATTAAATTAATAAAACTACAATACATCTCTCCCAGGTGATTTTTTCATACATTTTTATGACCCTGATTTCAAGACCCTTGAGTTCTTTCTTACAAAGGAGGTTTTTGGAACATCTTTTCCACTTCAATGTCAATGGCAGGAGCAGTCAAAGAAACATACTAGGAGTTGCAAGTTATCATTACAAACATCATTCTTGTAGAGTGGTATTTCCTCTTGTCCACCACCACATCTTTTGTGCTCCACTGAATTGTACTGTATGATACTAGTTTCAAGTGACAGAACATACATTTCTGAGGATAGGTGCAAGACATGAGATCCTATGCAATACCTCGGGTAGCAGAAGTCAACAATCCTAGGAACAAGAAGTGAGGAGTTCTGGTTGACATTGCAAAGACTGAAGGGAAACCAACTTTTAGTCACAGCCTGCAACCCAAAATTGGGATACCTTGTGTCCTGAATCTTTGCAGCATCACAATTCCCTCAAAACATTTTTGCTTAAAGAAATGTGACCCACTTTCTTATACCTCTCAATGAGATCTTTCCAATGAGCCAAAGATCACTTAGTGGGTGATCTCATCCTCTAAATCGTGCTCTGACCATGCAGGGCCCCTTGGATAAAGACTTCCTGACTATTTGTACAACTGTTGCAGATGGCAAACAAGGTGCTATATCCTCTTCAACCAACAAAACCTCTTCATTAGAAACTGGGTTTTAACTTGGTGCAGATCCATCTACACATATGTTGAGCTTTTTCTGGTGACCATCACTGGGAACAAGGTCTAGGGTGTAACGACCAAGTTTCCCTGTCCTATACAACTGGATGAGTTGTTTTGATACCCGAATCCAGCCAGCATCACCCAGCTCTGATGGAACCTTAAAACACTTGCGGAGCAACATCATTTGCTCATCCACTAGACTTGCCATGTCTTGTTGGTTCTCCAAGTTGCCAACAAAATTAGTACAAGCTTGTGATAAAACCTCTCGCACGTTTGATTCACGCAAGGATTCTGAATCTACCTGAAAAAAAAGAGGTGCACACAGGCAATGGTGTTGTCAGTGACAGAAATGCCAATTGTCAGCTGAAATTCTGCTCAGAGTTTCTAACGTGAGACCAGCAGGTCACAATAATATGCCATGATGCTTCTTGGGCCATTCATGCTTAAGACATTGGAAAAAAAGTTCAGGTGACCAGATAATTTGTGCCAAAGATTCTCTGGCAACATGGGCAATGATAAACAAGAGACTTCTTCATCAGGGGCTGTGAATCACTAATGCCTGAAAAATGTACCTCTGACTTCCATCGCAAATGTGCAGAGCGGGCATTTAGCACTGTTAAAAGGTACCGAGCCACCCGCTCCTCACCAACCACAGAATCCTTCACTGCTCCTGGAAGAGAAGGAGCAGTTTTCAGCTGTTGCACAAAAATACTATGCTGCAAAACTTGAAAATAAACTGGACTGCCAAGTAGCATAGGAGACTACACTTGCTCAGTAGTTCATTGAAGTACAGAGAATCTGAAGGTGCTGGAAATTTTGGTTGCCATATGCTGGTCTAACTGGAGTCTCTGACAAATGAATTCACATTGCCAGACATGCAAAGTGTTGAGCCTGCCCCAAAAATACAGTACTCAAGGTTGGGTGTGAAATCTAACACATCATCAGAGATCTCAAACAAAAAAGGGTGTGATCTGGTCAAATCCAAACATGGTTGAATTGTATCACTATCCAGAAAACCCAAGTAGGAGTGCTAGAGAAGAGAATTGTACCTGTTAAGGCAAGTTTCAAGCCTGTCTCAACATTGTTGATGTTAGGAACTAGAATGCCAGGAGTGTCCAACACATACACACTTGGCTGCACCCCAATCTGTCCAAACATCCCCAATAAAACATTTTCTCAAATTGGAAAATGGGCTTGATGTCTGTCATGACTCAAAACAAAGGAGGTCTTCTTGTTAATGAAGAATTCTCTGTTCCTGGAATTGACGTCTATAAGAAGCACACTCAGAAGACAATTGGGTACCTGCTCCCAAAAAAAACATACAAGGAATTGAATAATGAGAGATGGCC
>Ga0209611_10003704_pt1 | contig 26410 bp, 27 predicted proteins | sample S1TSphgellanicum_3_FD_187693 | JGI IMG/M metagenome (GOLD analysis project Ga0209611, IMG submission 187693) | Host-associated microbial communities from peat moss isolated from Minnesota, USA - S1T2_Fc - Sphagnum magellanicum MG (SPAdes) (version 2) | ecosystem: Host-associated > Plants > Peat...
ACACTACTTAGACAGGAAGTAAACCAGCTAGCTCTTCTGCTTTCTGCTGATGCTATTGCGTCTTTTTCTTCAGATTCGCAAAATACCATTAAATAATGTGTGTCAAGTTTGAACGCCAATTGGTGGGATTCTATTATGCGGTGGCTTCACCTCTCCCTTGTTTTTCTTAGAAATAGGAATAAATAAATAAATAAAAGAGAGAGAGAAAAAAAAATTAAAAAAAAAGGAAAAATAGGCTCACCGAATTCTACTAGGTCACTGTACAAAAAAAAGCTCATAATAATCTTGTCCCTAAAAAGCTGACGCCTTTATTTATTTGATTTGATGGCAGCTTTGTTCTTCCCCCAAATTTTTGAACAACCGTCCCTCCATGTGAACCATGCGGTAGGAAGAGGGTCGGTGGTGAGTGGGATGAACTATGATAATAGGTCGGTTGGCCGCCCCCCTACCCCCCCCTTCTCTCTTTGCATTAATCTCAAATTGAGGAACTTGTTTTATAGTTTGGGGAACGAAGGGATTTTTTTGGGGCCAGGGCAAATTGACCCTCACATTGGGATCATGGTAAAAACCCCCAAAACCCATTAAAATGGTCATATTAGGCCCCAAAAATGATAGCTTTGGACTCAAGGACTCTGATTTAGTCTACGGAGATGATACTTATGAATATTTCGAATATTTATAAGCATTTTAAATGGGTGTTGGTGTTTTTACCATGATCCCAATGTGAGGGTCAATTCACCTTGCCCTTTTTTGGGTGGGGGGTTTGGTATTTTTGTCCTGTGGAGTAGAATCCATTCCTATATAGAATAGTCAGATTTGCATCATAAATGTCTTGATCTCCTCAGAATGTAACAAATTTCTTCCCAATGATTAATACTGAAGAACACTAGAGTTCTAGTCTCGTTATGTACAACACAAGTGGGCAGACATTAGTTGTAACCATGCCATCGGGAAGAAGAGGCAATCAAGTAAATCTTGAAGGGTTTGGACTGGAGTCATCACCTTCGCAGATGCAACATGGAACCACCCAAAGACTGGTGGTCCCAACAAAAATCCTGTCAAGTGGTCAGAACACTTGGCAGATTCTGGTTTTAGGTGGTCCAAGCTCGACCACGTCTTCCCCAGTCCAATCCTAACTTTTAGCATTTTAGAGAGATTTTAAAGTTTATACTCAGCTGAAATGATGACGCATATATTCTTCATTGTTTCTTGAGCTCAAACTGAGACATATTTCATTTTGTCGTTCTCTTCTTTTGAGCTCGAACAACTTTGTCCATCTCAAATTACACTGATTCCAGCTGCAATAATTTGTGTAGCAAAAAAGATGGAGATAAAAGGGAAATCTTCATCAATGTTGCACTGAAAGCTCTGGGTGGATTTCCAACTCTAGGTTGTTCACGAAGAACAACACACCCAAAAGTCCTCCTTATTCCCTATATCATAGATTACCTACATGATTTTATAGTACAATTCATATGAGTACATATGGATATGTTGGGGATGTGAAATATTTCTTGGTTGGTCATGAAGATTATGAGTTGATATTAGAAATCACAGGCTCTTTTTATGGCTTGAAAATGAATACAATGGCATCTAAAATAGCTGCCCTGTAGAAGCACCACCCACTCCATTTTCATTACTTTAGATACAGTCCATAGCTGAAAATCCTTAAATACCAGAACCCAGCAAACCAGCCATCACTTACAGTCCTTAATCATCATCTTGGTCCATGGTGTTTAAAGTGACATCTGTCCTTAGGAATGTCAATCACACATGGTGCAATTTTGACAAATTTCCCAATGGGAAAATAAAAGAAAACTTTGACATGGAATTTGGATTGTTTGGAATCCCCAAAGGTGTTAGTGTTTTGTTATAGGAGAGGTTCCCATATGAGTGTATTCTCTTGAGGGAGCGGCACTCCAGGGTGTGAGCCCGAGGTTCTTCCCAAACCTCAGGAGAATGCATGAGTACAGGAACCTCCCCTTACATAAACAACTCTCTTTTTATTTCCTCACTTCTTTCTTGTTTGGTAAAAAAAAAATTTCCATGGGAACATATAAAATTGGGGGAGCTCCCCAGCATAACACCCTAGGGTTCTTCTTTGGGGGGAGAACCATCAAAATACACGTAGAAATAATAAAAAGGGAGTTGATTACGTAATATGATGTGGGTGTGCTGGGCGGTGTTTTGCAAACAAAGATAATCCAAAGAACAACCAAGCCTAAGAAGATTGGGACAATACAATGCTCATCTCTTTTGAAACATGTCAACAAGTCAAGTAGATTAAAAAAGAACCCTGTTGAAACTTGGCACCCTCAAAGACCATCTGAGAACAGCTCAAAGCCAAGAGGTCAGTCCAGCAGTGGATGAGAAAAGCTCAAAGCCCAAAGGCTTGCTCTATGCACCAGTAATTAGAGTTTCTTCACGTGGCAATCTCTTCATTTGCATAGAAGTGTCAGAAGGGAAGGGAAGGGAAGTAGGGTAGAGAGGCTGGTTATAGTACACTTAAGAACAAAGAGGCTCTTGGCGATCTCATGAGACTCTGGTTGGATCTGAGGTCCAGAGATGGATTGTAGAGGAGGTCTGGGCACACCTAGTGCGCTTTACATCGCCCAATTTGGACTTAAAAATGCAAAAGTTATGGGCTCTGGAAGGTCTCGCCCTCATTGAAAAAAAAAGAGTCATCAAATAGCAAGCCTCCCTACCTTCAAACAATGCACATCATATAAACAAACATTCTAATATTAACACTTGTCAAAAATCCACCTTACCATCAAACATGCACATTCTCAAACTGATCACAAACGTTGGAAAAACCAATCCTTTTTTATCAATGGTTCAAATTGAAACCTCAAAAAGGGCAAAAAAATGTTTGGTTATCAAACCCTAAAGGTTTAGGAAACCCTAACTAGGTAGCCACTCTCATGTGTAATGCCACTCCAAAACGTTGAAACCAATTCCCCCTACCCTCTCCTCTCCCCACACTCAGAAGCCCTTGACTCCTGTTTTTTCTCGTTTTTCGCTCATAGGCTAAAAGGCACTTTCTCGCAAAGCGACTTTGATAATGGCGACTAGCTCTTCTCTCTCCCTCAATGCTCGTGCTTCTTTGTGTTTCAGTTTTGTACATTACCTTTGACCATCTCTAATGTCAGGTGTTTCATGCATGTGTAGGTAGTGGCATAGCTTGAGGCACCTTTTGAGTTTGTGAACTCGTGTAGACACCTGCATTTGATTTCCATACATTGTCTTGCACTTGCTCTAGTCGGCGCATTGCATTGCTTATGCTTGTGTTCATTCATAGTGTTGCTAGTGATGTTCGACTTGTGTTTCTTTCATGTAATTTCCTTGATTTTGGCCAAGACATTCTGCTTCTTGCATTTTTAATCCTTGCATTGTTGTTGGCAATGCTCTTGTTGCGCCTCTTACACTTCTATCCCTTGGCAACACCTATGCACTTGTGATCATGCTCTTAACACTTGGATTGGCTAGCTATGCTTCAACTTTCGAACTTCATCTTATGTTGCTCTCTAGCTTTTGACCCCCTTTGTGCATGTTCTCTTGCGTTGTTGATCCCTAGTTCTTGACACCCTTTGTGTTTATCCTCTTGCATTACTCCTAAGCTCTTGACCATCTTTGTGCTTGTTCTCTTGCATTACTCCTCAGCTTTTGACCATCTTTGTGCCAAGGTCCTCTTGCACTGCTCCTCAACAATTATCCTTCCTCTTTTTCCTCCTCACCAACAGCTACTATCCTTTTCTTATTCTTGTCATTTCACAATAATTATTGTTGCTATCCTCCTCCTATTCATCTTAATCTTGTTATTTCCAAGTAGTTGTTGTTCTTCTCTCCTTTTAGTATCCTTATTATTTCTTAACAACATCTATTTTCCTCCTTTTGATTTCCTTATTATTTTTCTACAACAATTATTTTTCTCCTCTTATTGATCCCTAACAACAGCTATTCCTCCCCTTGTTCATCCCAAATAACTATTACTCTTTTTTTGTTGATCCCATCAACAATTGTTCCTTTTTTTCATCCCCAAAACCTACAACAATTATTGATATCTCTTCTTTTTATTCTTTAATAGTAGCTATTTTTCTTATTCATCTGCAACAACTCTCTTTTTCTTGATCCTCAGTAATAGTTTTTTTTTTCCTTCATTTAAAATAGCTACATTGTCGCAACTATTTTCTTTTTCTTCATCTTCAGTAGTAGCCTTTTTTTTTTGTTCATCCCTAATAGCTACTGCTGCTACTATAGTTGCCCTCTTTTTAATCCTCAATAATAATTTTTTTTTTCTTCATCCGCAACAATTGCATTATCGCAACTTTTTTTTTCTTCATCTTTAACAAATTTTTTTTGTTCATCCCTAATAGTTGTTGAAGTTACTTTCTTCTTCTTTATCCTTAACAATAACTCATTTTCTTGTTCATCCCCAACAATTGTTGTTACAACTATTCTCTTTTTCTTCATCTTCAATAGTAGTTCTTATTATTGTTCATCCCTAATAACTACTAAGTTTTCTTCTTCTTGATCTTAAGTAGTATTTTTTTTCCTTTTGTTCATCCTCAATAGCTATTGTTCCCTTCTTCATGATCCTCAACACCTACTCCTCCCCTTGTTCACCTTTAACAGTAGTTGTTCTTTTTAATCTTTTGGTTCATGCTCAATCCAACCCCCTACTATTCATTGTCACCTTATTCTACTTTGTTTTATATCATTGAACAATAAACCGCCCCCCTTCCCCACCCATTATAACTTTAGTTGTTGAATGTTTGAAGTTGTTGCAAGGATGGTGTAACTCCCCTTCTAGCTCGCATTCGAACCATGGCTCATTGTTGAGCTTGTTTCTACACTTGGGTTATTGAACCAAGATTCACACCCTTGTATCCATGAGGGTGAGCTTGTAGACCCACCTTGAAACTGTAGTGAAATTTGTCTCTTACTTCTTTCATTACTAAGGATGACCAAGCTGCAATGAAATTTGTTATTTACTATTTTGCAAGTTCCTTTTTAGCCAATTTTTAAATTGTAGTAAACATTGTAAGTGTTTTTCTTGCTTGCTTTTCTTGTCTTTCTTTCCTTTTGTTTTCTCTAATTTTTTTTGTTGCCTCCTTATCCATCGCCTTTTGTCACATAATCTTCAAATATTTTTCTGAAATCACAACATGACTTTGAGAATAATCTACTAATGGTATTTTCCATTGGTCTTTCTTATAAGCATATGTGGTAATGACAACAAATCGGAAGAGCCCTTTGCCAATGCCACATATGTTGTAGACTTGTTGTGAACCTCATTTTGCCAAAACCCTTGCTCTTGATTATTTTCTTGCTTGGATGCCTATTTCATCAGAGTTTTAAATGTGATTTACAACATAGTTGTGCTTGTTGTAAAAGGACTATAAGTTTTGGTAAAAGTTTTAGCATGATTGAATTGTTAATCCTTGTGTTCAACTTACATCTAATTTTTTTGCTTGATGAATGTTGAGCTTCAAATGCTTCCTTTTGAACTAGTACCACCAATAATTCCCTGGTATTCCTCTTCTAAAAGGTGTTGGTCTTGTTTATGTCAACTTTGCCACTTTCATTTTTAACTATTACAAGTTAATTTACAGCCTAATTTCTTGCATAGACAAAACCCAAGCAACCACAACCTAATCTTCCTCTAATGTTAGTATCTTTATTGGTCCAGGTTTCCTTGTCCTTGTTTTACAATACAAGTGATTAGAAAATGAAGTCAGAAGCATGTTTCATTGCTTATTTGCCCTCCTCAAAGATATTGTCCCATTTTCCACTACATCCATGGCTTCTTCCAATTGTTCATTGGTCCATTTGCCTCTAGTGATCAAAGGACTACATCTATTAACTTTTTTAAAAAAAATTGTTGGTTATTATCTAGAACGTGGTGGAACATTTTCCTAGTTTTGGCTTGGTTGGTCCTATAATCTAGTTTGCTTCCTATGAGTCACATTGATCATCATGATTTAAATCCCCTTAGTCCCAACCTTCAACACATTGGGGGTGTCTTATTTGGGCCTATAAGAAATACAAACTTAAACTTTCTATATTTTACCCAACTCTCAAGGAAGTAGGACAAGTTAGGACATGTTTCAAATGTCTAACTCTTTGTTGCAAAGAAGTGATCAAAGCATAGAATGTTTCAAATTCATCCCAAACTAAATTTTTGTATGTTGTTGTTGTGCAGGAAATATGTGTGTATAACAAATTATGATTTCTTAGAGCTATATATATATATATTATGACTACCTAGATTATATCTACAAATTATAAAACTTTGCATCTAGCAGTATTACAATTTTTTTAAAAACTTGGTGTTGTAAAGTTGATTTATTACAAGCTTTCCTAATTTTCCTTTTGCATCCACCCTTGAACCCTCAATTTGTATCTCTTCATTGATAACACTAGAATATGCTCCTTGATGTTCATGCTCTTCTAAATACTCTTTGGCTATTGTAAGGTCAAGATTTTGCTGATCTACTTCTATGCTTGTAGCTTTTCTTTGGCTACTGTAACATGCCTTTTTTGCTTTGGTTGATATGCTAGGATTCGTGTTTCTAATCTAACATTCTCTGTAATTCCTATGTTACTTGCCATTTGCTAGTCTAACCCATATGATTTCAAAATGTTGATGAAAGATTTCAAACTCTCTCTTTCTCACAATTGGAAGCTTTGACACACTTGTAGAGTTTTGCTTGTGAATTTGAACGATAAGATCGTGAATCCAAACTTTGCATTAAAGGCTTGTGTTGGCAAGCAAGTTATTTTTGGTAGGAATGGGACGTGCTTGAATTTGGGGGGAAATTGGAAGCTCTTTCCTTATTAATGTGTAGTTGTTATTATTTCATTGGATTTGTATAAGCCCTAATCCTCGTTTATGGGCAATTGTGTGCTATTCAACATGACCTTTGCACCCCATCACCAAACTAGTTATGTTCAATTTAGTGTGTGATACATTTGCCTATCACCAAACTAGTTATGTTCAATTTAGTGTGCAATCCAATTGCCTATCACCAAACATTGATTCCGACCCCCAAACTTGGGGCCAATGTAAAATTGGACCAATTTTTTCCCATAACCAAACGTTTAAAAGTACCCTTCATGTGCCCCCACTTGCATAATAAAAATCATCTCAAGGCCCATCACCAAACTAATCTCATGTAAAACTATTCAATTTTTTTACAAATCTGCCCACCTAAAGTCCTAATACCAAATACAAAAAATTGATGGCTGGTCACCAATATGAAAAACCTAGAACCCCTTTTTTTTTTCAACCAAGCGTTTTGTAATGGGATAAAAAGACAACACCCGTAGGATTTTTTTGTTCTAACACAGGCCAGCGGTTGCACTACATGAATGCTCGATGACCGGCCTGTGTTTGGTGATGGGCCAGTTTACCCTATAGAGGAGGTTGTCTTTAGTGGCGTCAGCACGTCAGCAACAGGCAAAAGAGTGCAGTAGTAGAGCCTGTTGCCACTTGCCAAGACTCCAGAAAAGTCTGAGAACGGAAAGATCTGCACCCCGTTTCCGACAAGCGTTACGATCTCATCACTCACATCACACTTTTCTTATCCTCCTCACCCATTTTTCAATGAGTAATCTTGGGACCCGGGGGCGGTGGGGGGACAAGGCTATGCTGCTGCAGCTTGTTGAAAGCATGTGGGTGAAGTGGTGAGGTTTGTGAGCAGGGAGAGAGAGCGAGAGAGAGAGAGAGAGAGAGAAAGAAAGAGAGTGCGCCCATTGCGCTCCTTTGGCCAATGGACTAGAAAGCGTACTGTGGTTTCCTTTTCATCCATTCGTAGACTGATTATCAAAGTATCTCATGGTCCTGTTGGATGAGAAGGCAATTACACCATCCAGAAGCATCGTATGTATGCATGAATGCATGTATGTATGTACTGTTGTTGTACTCCGTGGCCGAGTTTTACTTTATTCAGGTTACTTGTTTTCCGATGCGATCGGTTGCAGGTCTGTGCATCTACTGGCCACTTTTCTTTTTTTTTTCTTTTTTCTTTTTTTTGAAGTGTTGGTTCTTCTGCTTTCGATCCTCCTCCTGCACTGACAAGTTGCTGGACTGATACGCCACAAAAATTTAGGGCCACGCAGCTTAAGCTTTTTGGGAGTTTTGTCGGGAGCTTGGCTTGCAGTTGGAGCTGGCATTTTGTAACGGGTTCAAAGGTCACGCGCTTCGTAGCATGATCGAACTGATGGGTTTTCAGTGTTGTTACTACCCCTTGGTACTTCGCTTGTTCTTGAGTAGGATCCGTTAGATTATCAGTCACAAGTACTACCCCGTCCCATTCTCATCTGTCCTGATTTCCGAAGAAGGGGATTTATTTTTTTGTTTTGAGGGGTTTTTTTTTTGTTTTTCTTCTCTCGGTAGCTTTCGGCTAGCTAGCTCCCTTGTTGTGAATATCGATCGCCCGAGAATTGCATGATCGGTTGGAGCACAAACACTTTCCAGTCGGTTGGCCTGTGCGAATGTCAGGGGAAGTTCATTCCTGCAGTGCAATTCTGCAGCGAAACTGCTTGCCCTTGGTTTCACATTGTGCATATTCAGTTGCGATGAGAGAGATCCAGTGTCAAATTTACTAGTGGTGTTGTGCAGTGTACGATTTTGGCCAGTCGCGCTAATTGTTTGCGGAATCGCGGTTGTGAAAAGCGTGAAGTCTTCAAGCTCTAACCATATTCTGGATGATATTCTATTGCTCGCGCACAGTTCACGGTTTATGATATGGACATGGGTCGGGGAGTCTCCGTACTTGCATTTGATGAGCAACTGGATGCAGATGTTGGCTTCGGGTTTCATCATCATGGCTCGTCACCAGGTCTGTGGTGTGATTCTAGGCGACCAGCAGCAGCAGCTCCCGTGAGTTCTTTTGGTGTTGCAGAGCAGGATCAGGATGACATAGCTGATTCTCTTGCTCACAATCCATTCACATGGTTGCAGCCATGTGGTCTGCCACTTTCTGACGTCGAGATCGAACCTAGTATCAGCAAGATTTTGGAAGATTTGCCAGATATATCCAAAGAGCCCTTGTTTCCAGCTGACAACACTACTTCCCCCCAATCCAAAGCCACGGCCATGCCCCCTGGTACCTCGCCGCTGTCCGCCTCTGACGTTCTTCAGATGCCGCCGCGAACACACTTTCCAACTTCCGCATCTTTTGTTGGTAAGTCCGCAAATCTGACACACGACCAGATGCTGTCGTATGATCCAATTGCAACTCATGCAGCAGCGCATCATGGAGGATTAGGTCCACATTCCAAGACTTTGGTACCCACTAGTGACGATTGCAAGTCACGATCAAGTGGTTATGTGGGCATAGAGGACGCGATTGTACCCACAATAGGCCGGTGTGATGATCGTCATCCAGAAGACTCCAGTGCCAGAGCCCACAAACGTACCAAGATCACTGCCGCCGCTGTCGATCATCTCCAGCAGCGCCCCAAGAAAATGGCGGAGCCCAAATTGGAGGGTTTCGTCAAGCGCACAAGCTGGTCACGACCAACTGATCAGGCCGAGCACATTCTTCGAGAGCGTCATCGCCGAGATGACATGACTGTCAAGTACTCAATTTTGGAGTCCCTTCTTCCTGCAGGCTCGAAAGTAAGCATTTTCACCAAAACCTTGAACCCTGATAACTTGCAAAGATGACTAAGATGCACATCAATTCACATGTGGTGATGTGAAGAATTGTGTCAAGAACAGCTGGAATTTTGTTTCCACATGTCCAAATTCAACGAGGGATTTCATGAGGTCCATCTTCAAGGTGGAATTGATCTAGTTCTGGGGCAAGCTGCTTCATGTTAAGATTTGCAAGTCCTCCTTGTTAAGGACTGTGTTTGCAAGATGTGCAGCTAAGTCTTGAAAGCTATGCAGAAACTATGTATACTGTTTGTGGCAGAGAGTGATGCAGCAGTTCTAGTTCTTGCATATTATAGGTTTTGTTATGGACCCATGAGTTGACACCCAATTGTTGTGGGAAGTCTGGTTTTGATGGGTCTCATGACTGCTCGATCTTTCTCTTCCATTTGAATTTCTGATAGTCTTGTATTGGTTTTAGAGATCTCAACCCTAGCCCATTGACAATAACTCATGCTACTCTTGATATCCTTTTACCCTAATATTGGAATTTGACTTTTCTCTAAAACAAACAGTCAATCTGGGTATGTGGGTTTTTTCTAGTGTGATGTGAGCGTGTGAGAAGAATTATGTAGTTTGAGATTTGGAGATAGCACAGATGTGTTCATACGTGTGGCCAGCTATATTGCTTTGGTTTTGCATGCTGGAGTGTTACCTAGCTTGATGGTCATTTTGGCATGCTTTTTGTAGTTTTTTAATAGATATCAAGGTCCAGGAGTTTTGCCCAGCAGTAATTGGGCAGTGTAGAAGAATAATGAAAATACTTCTTTATGTTTACAGCCATTTTTTTGTGGGATGGAAGCGTGACAGAGCCACCATTGTTGAGGACGCCATAAAATTTGTGAAGGATCTGCAACATAGACGGGATAAACTCCTGAAAAGGTGCTCCCGAATGAAACCAGCAGTTGCTCCTGACCCACCACCAAGGAGGGACATCCATATGCAGACAGTAATGCTGCAATTCACCATGCCTGCCATCAAGCATTCAGGAGTGGGTGACTCAAGCTCTCCCTCATCATTGTCAATGCAGGAGTCGCCTGGCAGTGAATCCATCATAACGAGGGACTGTTATGTGCATTCTGATCTTCTCAATGAAATCATGATTGAAATGATGTGCAAGCCTCGACCCAATTTCCAAAGTATTCTCCTGCAAGCTGTTGAATCCCAAAATTTGGAGCTGATTCGTTGCACTGTCACCAAGACTCCAATAGGGATGATCTGCATCATTGTTGCCAAGGTATTCCTCCCTAGCTTGTCATCTAAGTTTAGGTCATATTCAGATCGCAGTATTCAAGTATGGTCCTGATGATAAAGCTGATTTCTGCAAGAGACTAGAGGATGACAACATAGCCGTGACTCCATGCTTCCAATAGCTTGTGGAAAACCTCGATACAGTTAGCAAATTCACAATTTTCTGAAGTTTTGAGACTTACGCATGACTCTAGTACGCACATGCTTTTGTTCATGTGGTGCTTGTTTTTTGTTTTTGGTTTGTTTTTCTGTCTTCACTAGTTTGGTTCTTTCTGTGGCTTCCTGAGGAAGTGTTAACCTTGCTGTTTCTTCTTCATCATGGGAATGGAGATTTCTCTATTCTTATGAAAGATATTTTTTTTAGGTGGGAAAATTTCACAAGTTTTACTCATGCTATAAGTTTTTTACTCATGTGCTCCTACATGTTTTATGTGCTGTGTTTTGGAAATTTTCAGCAGCAAAACTATCCAGGAAGTCCACATTCCCATGCCAGTATCGTTCAAGCTCTCAAAGCTGCTGTACAGGTCGTATAGACTTTGGCCAGCTGATCCTGCTATTTACGACTGCTTACCAAAGTGGATGACTCATGCTTGATGGTTGAGCGCCCGTGTGTGGATGGATGTCAGGACTCTTCTACTAGTTTTTAGCCCAACTGCATTGCAACTTGGAAAATCTGGACTCTGTCAAATATCTAGACTAGGACCCCACTTTGATTTATTCAGCTTGGGTTTCCAGGAGTGTCAACACTGTTATCCAATGTTGGACTTACCTGGCAGGGTGTAAAAATTCCAGATGATGTGTGTGTACTTCATGTACCTTTATCAGAATGGAGCACACAATGGATATATTGAGCTATTAGACAGTTTCATGTCATGCATGCTATCGGAACACAAGGTCCTTACATTGGTGCAAGGGCATGTCAGGCTGAGAAGAGCAGAGCATTACTTGGAAGCAGCTCAAAATAAAGTCTGAAATCAATACATGAGAGGTTTACTATACTAGCTGGATATGATTGTAAGTCATTGTGTTTTATCATGAGCTGCCTGTCTTTCATAACCTGGCTTTCTCAAGGGACCTTTGAGGAGCTTGTGTACACATTCATGTAAGAAGTTTGCTCTCATATAATATAAGTGTGATATTTCTGTTCTTGATTCCAATTTCACAGTTGAGGAGGGACTGCATTGTCTATTTCTCCAATGTTTTTGTGGATGACCAGCAAATCCTAAACCCTAAACCCTAATGGCAACTCAGACCACATTACAAGCACTAATCTTGTTGAATTTCCCAATTAAGTCTATTGATATGGACATTATGATAAATTACCCATTTGTTAATTAGTTCATCATAGAAGTTCCTTCAGAAATGCTTATGAGTTCCTTGCTTTATGTTTCCATCCATATACATATGTGACTAGAAGAAGTTAGAAGATGTGTGAGTGTGTGTGGAATGATGGGATTGTATTTATTTTGAATTATCTGCATGAAGTATGTAATTTAAAATTATCCAAATATATGATAATATATGATTATACAAGATAATTACATGGATATATTACAAATGTTTACATATTACATCGACATGTTAAACGATGTTCAATCCATTATGTCATGAATGCAATTTTTGAAAGTTAAAACATAGTTGTTTGGTTGTATTTCAATTACTTAGGATGGTCATGTGGCTTGATTGAGCAATTGAATGTAGGAGCTTGTGATTTTGTTGAGTTTATGTCATAGTCATGGATGCCCATATTTGTAATACTAGTTGTGGTAAGGTGAAATTTACACCTATATAAGTGAATGTACCATACATTGGAAGCTATTTTCCTTGGATGAAAGTCTTGAATAACATGGAAAATGACACAAAACTTCACAATATTTTTATGTTTACGATCAATATACAATACACATTTTTACATATTCTTGTCGGTCTATGTTGTGTCCATGTCGCCACAATGGCCGTTCATCACTTCATAGCTCATGCAAAGTCCATAAATCAAAAATGAAAAGTTTACAAAATTACAATGTTCATATAATAATTCAAAATCAACGACTTTATTGTTTATTTCCTAGTTCATGGATGAAGTTCATACATGATCATCCTTGATTCATCCATGATGCATGATATCAATACATAAGTTAACATTATTCACAAATATGGATGAAATTCATTCATCATCGTTAAATTTTCAGCCATAACAAGTTTTAAGAAACTACCTTTGAATGCCTCCTTTATGAGTACAAATGTATGAAATGCAACCCATTACCGTAGTCCAACAAACATTATTTTGAGATATGATTTGATTTGTTGCTTAATCAATTTATTATTTTTGCGGTTATACCCTTCTTTTTACCTATGTTCCACCACATCTTCCTGAATTCTTTCTTCTTTTAGTGCGTACCTTGGTGGATCTTACCCTTAATTCTTAAACTTGTGTCCTAATGAACATCTAACACATGTTCTAGATTGTCTTATGGGAAACATTCATTTGAAAATATGCAAAAGACGCTTACTGATTAGACCAAATTTTGAGTCATTCTGATGAATAAATATTGAGAATTTGCATGTAGCAATGTTTGATGTATGCTAGGCTAGCCCATGTAAATTTATATAATTGTTTCTTGTGAAAGTATGTAAATGATATCTAATTACAAACACATTTTATTAATCTATTAGCTTTCACTGAATTCATCTGAACATGTAAAATTATCATGGATTTCAATGAAGCAAGGAAGTTTCTTTTGTTTTGTTTTGTTTGTACTTATGAGATCCACCGAACTGGGATCCTTCAGATCGCATTCTTGGTCTCTTTGGAAAGCTCTTGAGGACGACAGGTGCATCAGCTTGGTTTTCATTGCGTTTGGACTTGCGGTGTAGAAGTTCTTGAACATTGAATGATTTCTTCACTGAAACTTAAAATTAAATCGTAGCTGAAAATTTTGGAGGAATTGTAAGGTGCCTTTGGTGTTGTTGGAAAGATCTTGATGAGGAGGATTTCATAGAATTTATTTGGTAAGATTTGGATTCAGAATGTGGGAGATATTCATTTTTAAGTGATTTCTGCCGCTGAAAATTCAAGTAAATTCCAAAAAAACCAGGTTTTGGAAGGAAAAATCTGTTGAGGACGTGGTAACACTTGGGCCAACAGCAAAGGCCACACTAGTTTATCTCTGAACATGTAAAATTATCATGGCTTTCCTAAACTATAGTTCAACATATTATTATCACAAAACACTGCATTCATATTTTCTCTTCAGGTGCTAAAATTAACAAAACTATGAACCTAGTTTTTTTTTTTCCAATTTTTAGAAGTAGGTGGGTTGGCAATATTCATCTATAAGAGGGCTTAGCCAGATTTGAATATAAGTTAAAGAGAAAGGTAGATTTAAAAAAAAACCTTGCTATGTATTGGTGATGTGCAAGAGCATTTAGTCTAAATATGGCAATAGAGCGAATTTAAGGGATTTTTCCCCCAAAAACTCCTTTGTAGAAATCATAGCTCCTTTTGTTTTTGTGCCAAGAGGCAGAATTTTGCCACAAAAACAACCGTTGATTATGAGGCTATACTTTACTTTGAAACAAATGTCTTGCAAAATTTATGAATAAGTTTACTTCAAGACAAGCTTTTCAAATTCATCACAACTAAATTTAGGTGAAAAAATTAACAATGTTGTATCAAAGCATTGGGAATGTGCAACTTACATGATCAAATTGTGTAGCTTAAGATGGGCTTTCAAGTGCCATGTGTATTGCCTTCAACTTATAACCAAGATGTACATAGGAGAAATAAGTTTTAAAATTATGCAATCCACATTGTAATTTGTGTTGAGAATGAAAGCTTGACTTGATAATTTTTGTTAGTTGCTATCAGTTGGAAGTTATAACTAGGTTACTTTGTTTATTATTTCATTTATTTGGTTTAGTTTAGTTTATTTTTGTTTTTGGTTTTATGGTTAAGTTTCTTGATCTTGGTCATGTTGGTGGCTATTTTTGTATTATTGCACGTGATGGTGTTGGTGGTTGTGGTCAAGAAGCTTAGTGTGTGTTCTTGATTTTATGCTTCATGAATGTGAGCACCATCTTTTTGATGTGTTTGGTTTTATTGCAATAATTTTTTTTCATTTTGCACGTGATCTCTTTTTTATTAACCATTTGTTATTGATACTACTTCAATATGATCTAATAACATTGTACTAAAGTTATTATAAAAAAAAATTATTAAATTTTTTTGGGTCAATGTGTCATAGCTCCTAGAATATTCCACAAAATTGTATTTTGGGGGTTTTGCTTGTAGTTCATAAAAGAATTAGAAAAAAATTCTTGTGTGTATATGTGTTATTTGTTATTAATAAAACAATTGTGCAAAGGAGAATGTGAATTCCCTCTAGAAGAGTGTGAATTGGTTACTCCCCTTTGAGTTGTTAATCATATTTTAGAGATGGGTTTGTGTGTTTATGAATATGATATTTCATGTGGATAATTCAATGTGGACAAGTGTTGGGTCTTGACACAAGTGTACATAACAAAACATCTCCAAACATGATAATTTTTCAATAAAATGTCTCCCCATATGACACAATGTGTAATTGAATTGCAAAACCTATGCATTAATCCCCTCCATTCTACAAACCATGTCCAATGCATGATCATTAAAGTGTTATACTTCATGAATAACATGAACTATAATTTCATAGAAACTTGGTAGTGCCCATAATCTTCCCCATCCTTGTTTATGCATGTTTTTCATGGATGAAAACATAATTCGGTGGATTGTTTGGATTGTTTTAGTTATAGTTTTTATGGATTGTAAATGAATTTAAGATGTAATTCATAATGAACATTAGCATAGTCAATTACATAATTATCCATGTTGCAATAATTATGAATGTCAATATCAAACAAATCATATGATGAATGGAATTCATTCACATATATTTTTGTCCATGATTTCATAGTCCAATCATAATTTAGTTATAATTAACTTGTAATCCACTTATATTTAATTTATAGTTCATTTCTAGTTAACTTCTAACTAATTATTAGTTCATTCCCAAATTCTTCTACTTCACTTTTAGTTAATTTTAGTTGATTCATAGTTAACTTTTAGTTCATTCTTAATTAAATAATAATTAACTCATTATTCACTAGAAGCTAAGTTGGTAGGCACATGCAAATATCTATGGAAACTTTCTTGAGCTAAGTTTTTAAAAGAGTATAAATGAAGGTAGGACCCTTTATTATTTTCAATTTGCTTAACAACAATTTGAGGTATGATCTTATTCCATAACCTTGTTTTGTTCCTTTTGTGTTTACATTTTCATATTTAATCACAATAACAATGTTTTTGCACTTTTGTTTGCACATTTCATGTTTTTGTCTTCAGCCTTTTGTAATTTTATTTTAGTTTTTATGTTTGGATTTAAACTTAGATTCGTTTTCATGGTTTTTGTGCCCATGATTAATAGACTTTAATAAAAAAACATTTTAAAAAATGGATAAATTCCCAAAAAAGATTAACTTTGAACACTATAAGGAATCATGTCCATTTCAACCCATGTGTTTACGATTTGTGACCAAATCAATGATTTTTGTGACTATAGATGCAACTATCGTCCATGGCACTTAATAAAAACAAGTTGCAATTGTTTAAACAATTACAAATGGTTTGTAGTTGCATGTGTGACTTAGACTTACAAGAAATGTGGATTTGAATGAAAATGAAAATGAAAAATACACTTATATCATCCATTTAAAGTGACATCCCAAAATAGTTAAAATTTAGTTGTTTCTATGACTTAGAAAATGATTCATAAGTCATTGGACACCATGTGGCATCTTTTCAACTTGGTTTGTGATTATAAATTTTAGATGTGCAAACAAACATGTAATTAAATGTGAAAAATTTGATTTGGACAATGAAATTGTTAAATTTAATGGTCTAATTTGATTCCTTAACTTTTTTCAATGAACTAACCTTTATATGTGTAATAAGGTTTGGCGGGTTTGTGAATACTTCAAAAGACCCATGGTAATTAATGGTAAAAATGGACCATTTTGAAATTTTAATATTATAGGGTTTTTTGTAATTTGTGATTAGGTGAAAAAAATACATATTTGTCATTCTTTTTTTGAGGGCATTAATTAATGGATGAAAACATAATTATTTTTGCAACTGGTCATGTAAACAAATGGTAGTAAGTAACAAGTAGTAAATAAGGCTAGGTAGTAGGTAATATGTATGTGGCTAAGTAGTAGGTACTTTATTGTGTAGAATGAAATAACGTCAAGTTTAATTAATTAATTAAGTTAGGTAATTATTCAATCAGTAAGTTGTAAGTTGTAAGGTAATAAATAGTAGGTAATATATTTGTGGGCTAAGTAGTAGGTAGTTTATCATGTTGATATGCAATAATGTTTTGTATTGATTATTTAAGTAAGTAATTTATGTAATTTATTTATTAAATAGGTTAGGGTTTATGTAATAGGTGTAATTAACTAATTAGTCAGGTTATGTAATTAATTTATTAAATAGGAATAAGTAAGATAAGTAATAAATAATATGTATGTGCGTTAAATAATGGGTAGTAGGGACAATTAATATGTGAAAATGTTTTTTAATCAATCAATTATGCAATTAGGTTGGCTATGTAATTAATCTAGTTATTAAGTAGGTTCAGTAGTAAGTAATTAGTAGTTAGAAGGTCATACTTATGTGGGTTAAGTAGTCAACACTTTATCATGTTGATATGTGATATTTTTTCAACTAATGAATTAATTAGGGAGGCTATGTAATTTATTTATTGAATAGGTTAGGCAGTAGGTAGTAGGAATAATTTATAATCCACTTATTAAAATTTTATAGTGAATAAATTATATATCATATATTTCAATTACATTTTGTTGGTATAATTATGATTTATTACGAAAAAAAATTTATATATAATTTCTTAAATCAAATAGAAGTTTGAGATGTGAAAATACATAATTTTTTTTACATACAAATTTTATCATAATTTTAAGTAAAATTTACGATATTATATGTGTAAACGTAATAAGATTTATAATTCCATAAAAGTAATTAATTATATGGAATTAATTAATATTTAAAGATTAAAGTCAATTATCTAAACTAAATTTTTACATTGGAAATATTATGGCTAATGTTGATAATAGGAACGTACCAAAAATACATAATCAAATTTGTATAGTTTAACCAAAATTTGAGAGTTAATTGGTTTTTCATTTATCAGATTTTGTTTACCAGATTTGATTATCAAATTTTTTAGGGTTATTTTTAGAACCAAATGTTTTTGGTTAATTTCATTTTCCACCATTTTGCCATGGTTATTTAAGGCCTTCAACTATGGTAGGCAAAGGGAAAGGAAAATATTTTAATCTGGAGTCTAAAAAGTTCTATGTAATTTTTTATTGAAAAAAATGTTTATTCCAATCATTATGAAAATTGTTTTTTCTTCATTACAAAATGTTTTTGGACTTGTATATGCTTCAAATTTGTTTCTATTGAAGGTTTGTTGTTGATTTTCTATTAAGTTGATAGGAACTTGTTTAAGCTATTTACTTTCCCATGTTACAGAAACAGAAATTATTTTATGTTCCGACATATTTCCATATCAAGATCCTAGTAGTTCACCAGGTGGTTTTAACAACTAATATAAAAGCTTTTTATTATATTATATTTTATTTATGATCTATTTATAATTATATATCACACATCTAAATGAAATTATATGGGTAAACTTATCACATATCAAAAGATAAATTTTATAATATATATTTATCTTAAAATCAATTTATATTTTAAAAAGAAGAAACAAACATTTGTGTACATTATTGAGAGAACTTTAAGATTGAACTTTTATTTTTTCATTTGGACAAAATTTTAATAAAATATAAATATCAAAAATGATGTTTTAAATGAAATAGGCTAAATATAATGCACACTATTATTTCATCACAACAAATGTGATGGCTTGGTGGTAAAGGAGTTGATCTCCATCCTTGGGGCTCAAGTTTCAATTCCCACAAATGACATGGGTTGTGGTTAATAGTGGGATGATGATCAAATATTCCCTACCTACATAACCAACACAAGGTTATTAGAATGGATGTCACGTGCCCATTTTGCATTAGACATCATGTTGATGTCGGTCCTAATGGCTTGGTTCCATTCATTAGGATGGAAATTTTAAAATTTTCATTTTCATTGGATTTTTCTTTTAGACACATGGGGATTGAAAACAAATTTGGTCATCACAATAACGATAATTGAAAAAATTGGTTGTTAAACATGCAACGATTGAAAAGTTTTAGTTGCCATAGGTTTAGTCATAAAAAAATTTTAATCACCAAATATGCAATGACTAAAACTTTCCGATCATCATTCTTGGGGCGACCAAATCTTTTCAATTGCTATTTATGGAATGACAAAATGGTTTTGGTCGCTAAATTACATTGGGCAATAAAAATTAGAGCATGCATTGCAAATTCATTTTTTCCCTTGAGGTGTATGGGCTTTATGTTGTTTAACAAGCAATGATTGCCATATACCTTGGGAGTGCGGGGTGAAACCTTTATGAATGTTTGAAGTTTCAAATTATCATATTGCATTTGCAATTGGTGTTAAATTTCAATGTGCAACCATTAAAATGGACTCTAATTATATTATATTATATACTATTCCTTTAATCAACTTTATTATTCTCAAGCATAAGCATGGTGAAATGGACAACGAAATATCTTTGGTAGTTTACTTGACAAATAGAAATAACATAACAACAAAATCCATCATAAACCGTTTGTATGTAGAATATTTTTACTTGAATGATAAAAAATAAGATAGCTCTTCAATATTGTGCATTAACTTTCAAACTCCACATTGTAAAAGTAGGTTGAAAGTAGATTTTAAAAATACAAGTAGATTTTGTAATCTACTTTTCATCTACTTTTTCAGCGTGGACTTTTGTAAAGTATGTGATAAGTAGGTTTTATAGATAGATTTTTTATTTTTTATTATGGCCACCCCTCAAAAATAGAATAATATTTGTATCCCCAAAAATAATAGAGCAACTAAGTTTTAAAAGTAGACTAAAAGTATCCCCATTTACAAGTTTACCACTAGTAAATGGGGATACTTTTGGTCTACTTTTAAAATGAATTTGGTCTTAATATTTTTAGAAGTGAATTCTTATAGTAATAATAGAGGTGTGGGATGATTTATAATTATATTTCCACCCATTTTAATGCTACTTGTTTGGTTTTATATGCATGATACAAGGTAAATCTAGAGGCACTTCATTTTTCTGTATATTTTACCATGCTTTTACCCTCTTGTGTTTTTTCATTGGAGGGTAGGTAAAATGTGTGGGCTCCATAGTATTTGATGATCTTGGACAAGCCAAGTAAGGTGGAATGTATGTTTTGCAACATTATCATCTCGTATTGTAAGCACAAAATGCTCTTCCATTTGGGCTATCAACATGATGGCAATGGGCAAGTTGGTGTTGCGATGTGTTTGAAGGCATTATATGCTAGTTGTGGGGGTAATTTTCCCTACACCACTAGATGACATGTTTATACCAACCCTTGATAGGTAAATAGAAAATGTGACTTTTGGTGGAGGGAAAATTTGTTTCGACATTTAAAGTGGAAAGGGCTCAAATTAAACCACCCCATTCACAAACACTGCAAAGAGTCCTAATAGATCCATGAATAATAGCACTTGAACCTTTGAACAAGTTTCATTACTAGAGGCATTGAACTCATCCAAAAGACAAATCTAGTCCCACACACAAGTCCATTCTATAGTGTTGAATTTGAAATTTAATCTAGTGACATTATTCAAATGGCAATAAAGTCCATATTAATAAAAGCCCAAATAAAAATTCCAAAAATACATATGCACCTTTGAAAAAAAATTTAAAAATTGAAGGAAAAAAACCCTAATGACTTATGAAAATATGGTTCAATTCTTGTTTTTCAAAAGTTCCTAGTTAGAATTTGGTTCAAATTTTCAAAATAGGGATTTCACATAATGGTTTACTATTTCATGCTACACCATATATTGAGTCCCTATAGATAATTTGAAATAAAATTCAATATGAACCATTAAATTTTCTATCATTCAAGTTAATTGACAAATCCACATCTTTTGATTTCAAAAGTCCATTGTAAAAGTGGGTTTTGGGAATAACATTATTATATATTTGATATATCATATTTTATGAACTAATTGTATTAAATTTCATAATTAAAATGTACTATGTAATACAAAACAAATTCATATTTTAGATTTTTTATGTCATTTGGACAAAGTATGAAAAAGATGATGATGGTTATAGAAAGAAAATGTCTTCAAGATATCATTGTTGAAATGTATTGAAATTCAAGATTTACATGAAAGTTTTTTCAATTCAAGTATTTTTTTAATAATTTTAATAATTTTTATGTGTAGATTTTGGAAAACCTTGTAGAATGAAATTTAAATCGTTTCATTTGGACATATTTCAATTTAAAACTAAGGTGCAAGCAAAAGGTTTAACCCATATGTTTTGTCTTAGAATCTGATCTCACAAGCTATATAGACAACATGTCTTCCCTTGACCTAATACATAAAAATGCATATGTCAAATTGGAATGAGTGAAGGAATGCTTGACCTTGAATGGAAATTACAAAGTAAATGAAATTCTTTTTGGCTACTAATTCCATCTACATTTTCGCTTTTATCTATTTGCCTACTTACACAAGTAAATAGGTGTTAGTTTTCTACCTACCTACATGGATAGGTTCAAATCTTCTTGAAAACAAAAGACTAATATAATTTGAAATTAAATAATTAGTATACAATAATTTTAATTAAATATAGTTAATAATAGATAATCTGAATTAAATCATTAATATTAAATAATATGGATTAAATAATTCAAATATTCAAATATTCCTAGTTGTTCATATGTTAATGAATTTACTTGTTTGTATCAACCCGTTGCCAATCACTAAGCAATTGATGATTTTGTTAGGAATTCATTAGGACCAAATTACACCTAATTCACTATAAAACCTATTGATTCATTATTGGATTTGGACTCATTATGTACTAGTGGTGTATTTTTTTTAAAAAAATCACACACCTACCTTCATATTCCAATTGTTAATTTAAAACCAATTGTCAATTGAAAATTTATTACTTGTTATAGGCATTTGACAAAATGAGTCCAAAAGTGAGCCACTGTATCTTGCATTTACCCCTTTGAATGAAATTACAAAGTGAAATTATGACTATGAATTTGGGGGCAAGTTTTTTAAATTTTGATTTGTAAAACATTTTGTAAAATGAATCATTCTTTTTTCTATTGTTAGGAAAATAAATTTGTTGAATGAATTAAATATTTGGAATTTTTTTCTAAAAGGAAAACCAATTTCAATTGAATCAATGGACACAAAAACATTCTCCACATTTATTTCACACACCTTTTACATATCAACAAAGTGTTGTCACTTGTCATCTCGAGCTCATGAATTGTCAATGCACAAAACATGATCATCTTGGATACACCATTCAAAAATAAATAGTTTTGTGAATTTGAATTGCCTTGAACCAAAGGTTAACCTTTAAGTTTTCACCTTTGATGAAATTTAAAATGAAAGTTGACATGTGCAACACATTATTGTTCATCCTTGGTAGGGCAAAGAATGTAGACCATATCCATAAGCTTTCATCAACTAATATGACATCAAGAATGATGTTATGATTATCATCCTTATCCTCAAAATTGTTTTGCCACACAACTAGACAATTCTTCCATTCATAATGCATGCAATAGAAGCAAACATATCTAGAAATCTTCTAGCATCATTGATTTGCATCTACTTCATGATAACCCTTGTAGGTTGTAGGTCATGTATGTGGTTTCATAGCAAGTTCAAATTGTTCTTACAAATTGATTCATGGCCTCCATTGTTGTACTACTTTCATCCAATCAATAATATTCATCATCACATTAAGGTAAGTGCATGGTAAGGTGGACCAAAAAATCACAATAATTTACATCCCTAAAAGTTAATTTCCTCATTTTTTTTGAGACCTCAAATGCTAAGTAGTTTGGTAGCAACAATCCATCAATGTTAAGATTTTTTTTGTATTTATTTAAATTGGATCACATTAGAAATCATTCTTTTGTTCGTGTGTTTTGCTTGATTTTTGAAATTACAAGAGGACTTGATTGTTTGAAATTCCTGGGTTTGATTTTGTTGTTGAATGTTCTTGTGTTTTGAACTTTTTGGTAGATTTTGTCAATTCCAAAGCTTTGATTTTCTTACATTCTTGCAATTATTCAACTTTGATTTCATATATTTCAAGGCTTTACCATCTTTTGTGCTTCATGGATTGGAAGCAATATAGGTTTATGATTAGATCAAAAAATGAAGGCAAGTTGAAAGGAATGAACTATGCAAAATATAAAACTACAACTTGCAGAGTCTATCCAAAATTATTTAAATGAGAAAATGTGCCATGTGCATATTTGTAAGCCTTTTGGTATTGAGATTTTGTAAGATGTTTTGCTTGGTTATATTGAAATTTTTTAAACAATGACCAAGATAACAAATTTGTGTAGAAAAAAACACATGTAGAAATTATATATATATATTTCTTTTGTTTAATCTTTTATGCAATAACAAAATTGTCTACAATAACTGTCATCCTATAGACAATGTGATATTATTGGTGAAAAAAAAAATTAATTTTAAAATCATCCCACCCATCATCATGTTAGAATTCAAATTGTGATGATTTATATTTTGAATGGGTGTAATTGGTTGGAAAACATATTTGATGGCAAGTGCAACAATGCCCTCAAGGCTAAAAGGTGAAAAAAAAATGTATTAGAGGTCTTACACTTTGCTATTGGAGTTTATAAAAAGAAATGATTATTGGGAGTTTAATTTCATGGTGGACAAGATTGGAGAAAATGTCAATAAACTATTATATATAATAAAACTTCAATACACGAATTTAAAAAATAAGGGTGAAAACACACTAAAGTAGGCCAAAAAAGTAGTATGCTTAAAATACCATTCAAAAATATGATAATTTTCAACAAAAGCCCAAGAAAGTAGATTGGAAATTTTTTTATTTTTATTTTTGAAAACATCTATGCCTACATTGTGTTTATAGTAAGTTGAGTACAAAATTTGAGAATTTTTAGTATAATAAAAGTAGGTAACAAGTAGGTTTGAAATTGATTAGTAAATATTTTTTTCTAACCTACTTTTACCTTACAAGCTAGATATATTTTTATTAGAATGTGAAAAAGATGAAAAACCACAGGTACATTTTAGGGCCCCATTAATTCAAAAATTTAAAAAATGTAATGTTTCATTTACTTATAATCTAGATAAGGGTTATAAAGTAGATTGTGACATTTGCTTGAATCCCATCAATCTACTTAAACCTATTTTAAACATGTATTCTTTATTTAAAGTTTTAACAAAGTTGAAAAAATGTTCATGTTAATCCTTGTACTAAATAATATTTTTAAGTTCAATTTATCAAAGCATATTTCCTAGCTACTTTTCATTTATGCTAGAAGGAACATTTGTAGTATACTTTACCATGCTTTCACCCATAAATTGTTGTGATATTATGTGGTGTGTTGTAAATTACATCTTAATTAATCACAAATGTCCATTTGCTTAATGTTATAGTTTTTAGAATCATGACAATAATGAAAGCATAATTTTAATTACAAATTCACCCAAATTGACATGGATATGTGTTTTAGTTGAATTATTTGTGGGATTGATCCAAAACTACGAAAAATAAATATAGTAAAGGATGAAGTCAATGACATGATTTTTTCATAGATTTGAAGTAAAGCAATTCTTAGCCATTTTTTTTAGAACCTTGTTTCTTACCTTTAGAGCCATTAGTCTACCTCTCAAACACATTATGGTTGAAGGCTAAAGGCCGAGAGTTAGGGTTTATGAACTAACTAATTACTAAATAAAAATAAAGCATTTATGGTAGTTGTATTTTTACTTGAGGAGATACTTCAGTTGTAAAAAGGGTTTATGTAGAAGTCAACCAACAAAATATAAAGTGGGAAAAAACTTGGAAAAGTCACTTGGAAATGAAGTTGAAATAAACAATGAACCACTTTAAAAAAGATATGACTTTTTTCAAACCCCAAACTGTATCCAACAAAACTTCACAAATTGAAGAGGGAAAAAAAAAAAAAAATCTTGAACATCTACATGCTCAAAGAAAAATATGGAAACCCCATACTCAAATTCATTATATGTTGTTATTTTATTGTATAATTGATAGTGCAAAGGTTGATAACAAAGTTTTTCAACTAATGAGATGTCATCTATGTTATCCTAATCTAATAACTATTGCAAATTCCATAACACAATTGAAAAAATAAATAATTTCATATTTTAAAATCAATGAAACAATAACTTTTAAAAAATGTGGATGTAGAACATGCTATGTTTGCAAAGAAATTTGAAGATGAGGTGAATAGTTCTATCAAAGAAAAATTTGTAAAACAACTAATTAAAAAAAAATCTAACATATCCATAACTTCCATTTGAAACTTTTTTATTTTTTTGGTTCCACAGTCCCTTTCATAAAATATGAAACTCAACAAAAAGAGTTTTTGGAAAATTTGTCATGGTTGTTAATTATCAAATAACCATTTTCCAATGTAGTTTGTTGAAAGCATATGGTTGAAATGATTTGCAATGTATTTATGTCTAAAATTGTTGTTACCATTTACAAAACAATTTTCACAAGAAATCTCGCACACATTAGTTGAAAAATGTAAGCAATTCAAAAGTTTTGCCATTAATATAGGAAAATTGGATTTTTGCAACGTTTAGTTTCGATTTGTGGATGTTTCATAGAACACACAATGGTTTTTGTCTCTTGTGATTAATTTTTAAGAAGTGATTGGAAACCAAAAAAAATTAATATTGAATTATTTGAGGCATTAAAGACAACAAGGCAAGTATTGGCAAGAAATTTGACTGAGTTGTTGGATCAATATGCTTTAAGGAAAAACATTATTGCTTTTGTTAAAGATGAAAGCTCAAACTTAACTACTATGACTAATGTTTTTAATTTTATTGTGTGGTGTGAAATTTTGGGCTTGGAAAAACATTTTTAGGGTATTGCTTTGGTTGTGCTTTCTATAAGGCTTGTTAGTATGTGACAACAATGGAGAAAAAAGTGAAAAAATTTCAAAGAAATGTCCACTAGTTTTATCTAATTAAATTTGCATAAATGGATACCAATTTTTAAAAAAAAGGGGTAGATGAGAATGGAACAAAATTTGTATTGGTTTAGTTTTCACCCAAGGAAAATAAACATTTCTATAAAAACAAAGCAATTTTCTTTGAATTATTTTTTGAGTTTTTGAATTTCTTGTTTGTTGAGCTTTTGTATTTATTTTCTTATTAGAATGTTAACATGATGC
>Ga0209611_10003707_pt1 | contig 26404 bp, 27 predicted proteins | sample S1TSphgellanicum_3_FD_187693 | JGI IMG/M metagenome (GOLD analysis project Ga0209611, IMG submission 187693) | Host-associated microbial communities from peat moss isolated from Minnesota, USA - S1T2_Fc - Sphagnum magellanicum MG (SPAdes) (version 2) | ecosystem: Host-associated > Plants > Peat...
TTACACTAAATATTCATATCTTCTTCATTTTTTATTGAATTGAACAATTTTTGTAACATTTAAAACATTATGTGAAAGGTTACAAATATTTTTAGAACTTCAAAAGCAAAAAAAACAATGTGTGAGAATTCCTTTGAATCTTTAAGTGTTCGTTGATTAATTTATCTACCTTAATCAAGTTTATTTGTTTTGAATTTGATTATATATAATATTAATGTACCAAATGTATGTTTAGACCTAAAATTACTATAGGTTGATAAAGTTTTGGCAATAGGGTGATAAAAGAAATTAGGTTGGTGCTAGATCATAATGTTAATTACTATTGATAACTGGGTTCCATCATTAAAGTTTTGTTGATTCTTAAGCATAGTTTAAGGTGTTAACTAGGCAACGAATTCATCATATTTTGTGCAGCTACAGCAGCAACTGATGTCTCCAAGGTTATCTCTAGATCCAGTTGTAGAGAGAGTGAAAGAAGATGAGCATGTTAATTTGCACGAGGGGGTAACAACAAATTGATTCACAGTGTGAGTGATTAGATGAGACCGCAACTCACAAAGATATCTTTGTCCCACTTGTTTTAGTTTCACCAGTAGTGTTCACATAACACCTCTTTCTTGACTTGTTCCATTCATAAAGTACATTCTTCCAAACTCAATAAACAAGACCTACAAATCCAAAGAAATCACATCACACAAACAAAACTTGGCTAAAATGGACTCAAAAATTACTTTGCATTGTAGTGGGGATGAATGTAAAAGCTTACACAACAGCTTGTAGCACACAAGGAGAATTCCAACATAAAAATTTAATACAAAAGTCAACAGTTCAGTTTTTGGACCATCAATGAACAAAATAGAGAAATGTCAAAAGACACATTACAAAAAGAATATCTAATGAGGAGGAGAGAGGTTCTTAGGGTACACAATTACATCGAAAATGATCCAGAATGAATGCAAGTATTACAGATTGTGAAGGATCACCATGGCGTGTGCCTGTAGATCACAATAATCCTTGGAGGAGAAGAAAAGTAGTTCTGCATTTGCATTATTACACTTGCCATTTTGCTCTGGTTTGATTTTCATTTGTAGTAAACAAAATTGATGAACATCTACAAACTTTGTAATCTGCTCAATTTGTAGAAAACTCCACCTATTTCTGAAGACAGCAAGAAGAATCCAAGAGCATATGTTGAATGAATCCTGATCCAAAATAAATGCAATGTTGAAAAACATTGTTACTTGTAAAAAAAAAGGCATGTGATAGATATCATGAAGATTGTATGCATTTATAATTATCTTTGTTTAAATTACTGATTATAATATCTAAAGTATGGTCATAATTCCATAACATTTACATACGTTCATAAAATAGTCAAAAACTTATTTAAATGATAACAATTTGTCATGATAATTAGAATGTTTGTCACATACATCACATATTCGCACCACATTGAATCATCACTCCTTTTGTTCAAATATTTTCATTCTCTATGTAGCATGTTCAAGTTTTCTCATTTTCTCTATGGCACAAGTTTTGTTCATTCTCACACATTCAATTTCATTACTTTGATTCACTATTTTCATTCATTATTATTATTTTCAATTTACACCTTAAACTAGTGTTATCATTAAAGTTATGTTACAAATGAATTTTTAAAAAATTTATTATATATTCATGATTTTTTTTCTTTATGCTATAAGGTTGAAATTAAAACACTAAAAGTGATGGCACTTATAATAAAATATTTTTTGACATCTAATTTTAATTTGAAAATGTGTGGAATGGTGTTGTCTTTTTATATCATTTTAACTTTTCTTATAATTTTTATTTGTTAATGACAAAGGAAGTTGGAAATAAGGTCAAGGTTTAGAATACTATTTCATATTTGAATTTTTTGATGATTTAATACAAGAATTCAAGGTGGGAAAAACATTTTTGAATCATTAAAAAAATTGTTATGCAAATAAAATTAAAACTACAACCTTTGGTTGGAAATGAAATACCATGTATAAATGTGTAATTCATGTTGGCATCAAAGTTGTATGCTTGTCTTACAAGCTTATGCATGAAGTTATCATATTTCAATGTAAGAAACCGCTTGTAATCTACAAATCTATCATGAACATAGTATTGTACAAATTTGTTTTTATTGATGTGTTTAAAAATCAAATTTGGTGACCATGAAAATGTGCTAAAGATGATGGTGTGTTTTAAAAATTGATGTAGCTTTGTTTATGTTCATGGTGCAATAATTTTTCATAGATTCATTTTTAACGTAAATAAACTTTTGTTACATGATTCTTTTCCTACAAATACAAAGTTCATAACATGCACCTACAAATGGTTATTGATCATAAGAAATGATTTTGAAATGTTTTTGTGGGATTATTAATATTTATGACTGTTGTCATTACTACCATATTGATGTTTACGCCTATTGTTATCCACACAACACACAAAATAACATAATAACAACTCAATTGACAAATCATAATTAAACCAAAATAAGATTCACATATAACAAGCAAAAATCCAAACTCAAAACATAAAAAAAAAATACAACACACAAACCATGTGCTAATGAAATTTACATAAAAACATATGAAAACTTGCAAAGGAAAACACACAATGTATTAAAATGTCAAATCACCAAAAATGATTTGAAAACCCACACTTAAAAATTATATCCCAAACATTAAATAACCCAAATCATGTTCACATATAAACTAATTTTCAATTAAAACATAGTTAACTATGTTAACTCAACTTAACATTAAATTAATTATGATTTAACTAGATACTTAAATTAATAATCCTAATGATTATTCTAAAGTTTCTCAATTATTTAACTTTTATAGAAAAATAACTTATGATGGCTTGTTCAACTTTAAACATGTGAATCATATAATAACATTCATCCTACATCATTGGGGATAAGGGTTGTAAACTTTTTACCTTTACATTTTTTTTAAAAAAAAACCCAATCATGGATAGTTCCTACCCATCCATAATCATAATCTCAAAAATTAAACTTTGCATTTGCAATTCTTTGATTCAAAGTGGAATAAAACTCTTTTCAACAATAATATGATATTGGATTTATTTTAAATACAACAATTAAAATATGATTACCATCTATGGCACCTAAAATCTATGGAAATCCATGCAAGTTTTCAAAACCAATAATGATCTCTTTGATCTTTATCAAAACTTGAATTCACAACCTTAATCAATGAATGAAATGTGTTATAATTTGACCTTGGTCGTTAACAAAATATATTTTTGAAAATCTTTAAAAATTTATTTTTCATGTATTTCACCATCTTCTCATACCTCCACATGTTGCAAACTCTCAATGTCATGTCAACAAACTCCATGAAAAACATTGCACTCATCATATTCCAATGTTGTCCAATAGTTACTTGTTACAACACAACCACTGTTGTAATCACTCGATGTATAAACATAATAAAACCAAGAGCCATCAATATCTTGTGCCTACACTCATCCATTGTCTGTAATAAAATTAGAAAAGAAAAAAAATGAAAAGACCACAAGTTAATCTAATTCTTTCACATGTCAATCACACATTTTTGATATTGGACCTTTGAATTCGATCTCAAACCTTTTGGCACACTCATTCCATCTTTAAAAAAATTAAATTTTTTTTTAATGTGAAGGAAAGGTCCAATTCAATGTTCAATTTGCTTCAAATAGGTCCCTAGGCTTTTGATCCTTGGAACCTTGCCTAAAGCAACCCTTAATGCTACTTTAGATGAGGTTTAACGTCCAATGAAATAGAACATCTTTTTGGTTGAGAGTCAAAAATTGGACCAATGGCCTTTAACTAAAGGCCCAAGATCAAAAAGTGACAAATCAAGGCTAAATCTACATGGCATTACCATAGCACATTGGCTATTTCAACTCATGTCCATCAAATAATTAATTAATTAATTAATTTTGAAAAATTCATTTCAACAAGCAAAATATTCCCTAAATATTCACTATTTTCCTTCACAATATTTTTTCATTTGGAAGAAATAGTTTTCTGAAAATTTCAACATTTTGGTAAATAATATAAGTAGTGTAGAATTGGCCAAGGTATTAGGGTATTTTGGAGGGAAAATGAATTGGTTCAGATCCCCAAGGAAAAATAAAATAAAAAAAAAAAGCTCAAAGGAGAGAGAGAGGTCATGATTTGAATCAAATACCCGGTTTACACTCGAAACTTGAGCTTCACCCTAAAATCTCGTTGTCCTTGCAATGCTTGCTCGATGATCATCATCATCATCAGAAGAAGTCCTCCTGGGAAGAAATGCCATTGCCTCCTCGACATTTGCAAACTCCACTGCGCATGAAAACATTTCTGACACAAGAAGAAGTAGTAGTAGTAGTATAAGTACGAAAGAGTTTGAAAATGATGAAGAGCTTGACCCAATATGATCAGGGTATTTGCAATATTGCTCCATAATGAGAACAAGAAGAAGGAAGAAGAAAGAAGAAGAAGAAGTCTATGCCTCCTCAACAGTTCTTTGCAACAAAATCCACAGTACAAGAAATTTGTTACACAATTTGTACAAGTACAAACGAATTAAGATGATGAGCTTTACTTTAAATAATTATCAAGCTCTTTGCAATCGCTGCCCCATAATGAGAAGAAGAAGAATTATCAATCTCTTTGCAATCGCTGCTCCATGATGAGAAGAAGAAGAAGAAGAAGAAGAAGAATTCGTAGGAGGAAGCGCTTCCCCAACAATTGCAACAAAGTCTACAGCATGAAGAAAATTGTCTCTGACAAGATGTACAAAGTGTAAAGACAATGACGATGATGGCGGGAGGGATGATAACCGAGTCTCCCCGGTTTTCAAATTCGGCGGGAAAGAGATGATCGACGCTTCTGGAGTCACGGGCAGCCTCGACACATCCTCGTCCGTGGCAACAAACACATGAGGATCGAACCTCATTCTTCCTTGATGCATCGCCAAGATCGGATCTCTCATTCTTCCTTGCAGCCTGAAGATTGGGTGTCATTCCTCTTTACACTCTGAAAATTGGGTCTCATTCTTCCTTGCATCGTCAAGATCGGATCTGTCATTCTTCCTTGCAGCCTGAAGATTGGGTGTCACTCCTCTTTACACTCTGAAAATTGGGTCTCATTCTTCCTTGCATCCTCAAGATCGGATCTCTCATTCTTCCTTGCATCCTGAAGAGATTTCAGCTCTTACAGGGAGTCGCAAACTGAAGGGCAGCGGATGAAGAAAGGAGCTCTTCTGGTGGTGGAGGTTTCCTCGGAAGATGACGATGACGATTTTGCACCGACTCCAAGCCGAGCTTCTCAGGCGAGTTTTTCCCCTCCTACACACATACTTACTTACATGATTGCCTGCCTGCCCATTCATCGTCTCTCCATTCTTCTTGTTCCAATTGCTCAACAGATTTTGGTTTTGCTTGCTCCTTTCACAGTCTTGAGATTGGAAACTAGAGAATATCTGGAGCAAAAGATGATTCCTTCTTCTTCTTCTTCTTCAGCTTTCATACTCCTAATTGTGCTGTTTTATTCAGCAGCAAATCAGATTGTCTGCACATCCTCAAATTGCAGCTCACCTTGAGCTGTCATGTCAGAAACAGAAGCTTATGGTTTAGGGTTTAGGGTTTATCAATGTTCATAGTTTAGTATTCGTGAGAAAATGCTCATCTTGACTGTTACCCACTTAATAGGTTTTGTGTTGCAGAATGAGAGCTCCAAATTTAGGTTTTCTGCAGCCCATTGTTTCCGTCAGTTTCATGAAGCAATTTTGCACAATGCAGTGCAGGCAGTGGGATGAAAGATCTGGAACTTTGTTTTGCAGACGTCTGCAGAGAGAAAGAGGAAGAAAAAGGCAAGCAGTTCAGCAGGGCACCACAAGTCAGAGATGGGTAAAGATGCATGCAAAACCCCTGTGATGAAGAGGTCACCCTATTTCTCGAATCCAGGTGGCAGTGGTTCACCAGCAAGTGTGGAACAGAGGAGAGTGATGGCAGTGAAGCAAAAAGGTGTTCCTGTTGTAGCAGCTGCAGCACTCTACAGAGCTTCCTCACAACTGAGGATGAGAGATGTGTCCAAAACAGAGCTCGATGAAAAGAAAGTTTCAATTGCAACAACACCAACTCCATGCAAAAATGGAAGTGATGCTGCTCTTGGTATTTCCAAAACTGACTTCCCACCGAACTACTGGCTTGATAGTCTAGATGATGAGGAAATTGATGCTCTGTTTCCAGAAGCATCAGTACCCACAACCAAGAGCAACATGGGTTTTGATCTACAGAGGTGGGAAGGTGTGAAGGCAAAGAAACTTGGTACAGAGAAGAACTATGGCAATCCTCCAGGCAGGAATGATTTCAGGACAAGGGTGGAGGAGGTTACTGACAAAGCAAAAGCACTTAGAGCTAGTTCATATGGTAATGGCAGGTATGAAGAAGTGAAATCTTCTCCGAGGTCTCTGGGTGGTGAAATGCGCTTGAGTAAGACCGAGGAAGAAGGTGGAGTTGCTGCTGTCACAACTGAAGCATGTTTGAATAACAAGAAGCTGGGTGCTTATGACTTCAGTGGAAGAGATGAACAGGAGGACCCAGATAGTTTATCAGAAAGTCCAGTCACGACATTTCAAAGTCCAATGCACAAGCCTTGTGACAAAACCAAGATACAGTCTATGAAAAGCACCAACTTTGCCTCCAATGATGATGAAGACATGGAGCTTGATTTGTTCACAACTGCAAAAAGTGGCCCTCAACTCAGTGTGGATCTAATGGCAGCACTTCTGAAGCTCAAATCCACTGCTACCAAGGAGCAAATTTGCCACATTGAGGTTGTAGCAGCAAGGTACTGTAAGTCAAGAGTTTCAGACTCTTCTGGGACATTAAAGCCCCCCTCTGCATTCTCTCTGTGTTGCAACTGAAACTTGATCTGTGCACTTGATCCTTCAACTAGATCCACCTTCTCAGCCAATCCAGAAATCTCCAGTTTGTTAACATCATGTCTGTTGCCTGTGTTTGCCTGGGAGTGAAATTTGACATTATTTTTTTTTGTGTTGAATTTGTGTGCTGGAGCACAGGTCAGCCAAATTTGCAGAGTGTGATTATAAGCTACCACTGAAGCTGCAGAAAGCAATCAGTGACAGGTAATTCACAGTTTGGGGTTTATGGTTCATTCATCTTTGTGACATTGTTCCACTTTCTGGCATTTTTGCACTCCTCAGATTAAGCTACCAAGTCTGGAGGGCATTCTGGACCATGCTATGCTTCTCATTTTACAGTTCCCTGCTCTGCCTCATCGATGTAACTGTGTTCACAATGGCATTGAGACCTGAAACTTGCTCTGGGTGTAACAGTTTGCTCATTGCCAACGATGCAGGGGTATCAACCAGCTCTACTCACACCAGGCTGAAGCAATCAACACAATTTTCAATGGCTCCAGCATTGTTGCAGCAACACCCACTGCTTCAGGAAAAAGCATGACCTACATTGTCCCGGTAACCCGCTTTCTACCAATGTCATTGAGCTGATAAATCAGCCTCAGAATTGAAGCCTTCCCCCCCCCCACCCCCCCCACAAACCAGCTGTGATATATGATTCTGAACTTGGAATTTGAATTTGCCTGGTTGAAGAAAGTGAGAGAGGTTTGGAACTCCAGCCCTCTTGTTCAAGTGGACATGTGAGTTCATAACACTGGAACTGTTGGCTGGGGTTGGCAGGTACTGGATGCTTTAATCAAAATGCCCAAATCAAGGGCTTTTTTTATCTTTCCTATGAAGGTAATGGACCTCAATGGGAACTGCCAGTTGTGAATATGCACTAGTCTCATGCTTGGAGCCCAAAATTGGTACTTTGCCTAGGTTACTGAGTATACCCAGAAACTTCTAGAGATATAATGTACCCAGCATACTTCGTACCAAGACTTCTAGAATGTTCTGAGTACATACGGAATGCCATGAAGGTTCTGAGCCAAGTCACTGCTTCTGAATGCATGAAGTGGTCAAGATTTGATTTTATCCACTCTAAAAGGAGAAATTGTGGTTGGTTGGTTGGTTTTCCATTTTCTTTGAAGTTTTGGGTTCTAGAATTGCATACAGTTTTGGAACTCCAGATTTTTTTGTTTCTTGCTGAATCACATACTTGGCATGCTCAGGCTTTTTGATGCATCATGTACTCAGGGAGTTGAATTCTAGTAGACATGCTCCATTCCCTGTAACCTTGGTATTTGCCCATGGTCTATATTTCAGGGAATGCTGCACAGCAATTTCATGTTCAAAGACTTCCATCACTGGATAACACTAGATAAAGAAGCTCATGTCAATTGATGTGTGGAGAACAGATCAAGGGATCTTAAGTGTGCTTTTGCTTAAAATTCATGGTAGGTTCTAGAAGTAAGAAAGTCTCCTTTCCTGTGTGCAGGCCTTGGCACGTGACCAACTGAAAACTTTGTGTAAGTTCAGCCTTGTGTTTCCCTCAAGAGTTTCTTTCAAGCTTCCCCTGAAAACTTATGCGAGAGCTTGAATGACAGTGGCCCCGTTCTGGGGCAGTAGCAGAATGACAATGCCACCTTCAATTTTTTCACTGATTTGCCTGATGATTCCTGTATAGACAGCTGAAATGGCCAAGCAAGTCAATATTGGCTCCTATTGCTACTGGTGAGCTTTCTGAACTTCCACTGTGCATTGTTAATGTTTTCATCATAACTGTATGATTTCTTTCACAATTGAGGGGTCCAGTAGGGTGAGCCAGTCACAGTTGTTGAGTTGGTAATGTCATAGACTTGCCTCAAGTAAAGATTGCACTGAATCTTTGGCAGCTACGATGGTGACACTAAGATGGAGGATAGAGCGGGTATTCGGAAGACTGGCAAGGTCTGTTGCATTACTTAACATGTCTCTGTCTGTTGCTAGAAGCATTTGTATCAGTGACTGGTTTATTTCTGAAGCATTTCTTTTGCTGAAAACCAACTGTCAGAATATGAACCTTCTGCAGACTAACTTCTATTGGATTGTATGACCAGGTCATCGTGACCAACCCAGACATGTTGCACTCTGGCATCCTTCCCAACCATAAGGTATTTACTTGTCAAAGCTTTTCAAACCATATGCTCATTTCAGACTTTTTCCATTAGATTCCTGGGATTGTGCATTTTGGCAGTGGCTTCCTGTACTGTAAACTAGACATTTCATTTGTCTTTGACCTCTGTTTTTTTCTTCCTTTTATCTATACCCATCCATGTCACCTCAGCATCTGGCAGGTTCAATTTTATTTTTGCAGCTATGGGAGAAGTTCTTCTCCAACCTAAAGTTTGTGGTGCTAGATGAGGCCCACACCTACCGTGGTGTATTTGGCAGCCATGTTGTAAGTTTCTGCCTTCTGAACTCTAGATATTCCATTACCATCTTTTACCATCCACCCCACTCAATTGCATATTGCTCCTCATTGCTCCTCTTATGTTATATGTGGAAGCTGCATACATACTCAGCACTTGAGCAGATATAGATTCACACAAGGAAAGGGGATGAATGCTCTAAACTTTGACATTAGTTTAAAGCAAGAAATGTGCTTGTAGCAACTTCAAAAGCTTCAGGAATCATAGTTATGGTCAAATTGTTACAGCTGACTTTGAGATGCTCTGAAGGCTCAGTTTCATTGATCTCTTGAACTCTGGATCTTTTCTGAATAGTTTTTCTTTGCAGGGAGATCTTTTGATGGCTTGATTGTGCTTGGCTGGGTTGACTGTCTCAATGAGGTGCCAGGGTTGCATATTGCGTCGACTACTGAGAATTGCCCGCCACTATGGATCAGAGCCCATGTTCATATGTTGTTCTGCAACCATTGGTAACCCTAAGGTTGATTCCCTCTCTGGACCAATGTGATCCACACAGTGAACATTGACCAGCACAGTGAATTGACAATGGAACACATTGATTTTCAGGGAGCATGTCCAAATGGATGGAGGGACTGCAGAAAAAGCAAGAGATATTCTGTATTCTATTTGAGCAAGTTTATACGTGTCCGTTGTGTTTGCAGGAGCATGTGAAGAGGCTTACAACAGTGGACATGGAAGTCATCAGTGGAACTGGAGCACCCACTGGGGAGAAACATGTTGTCTGTTGGCTGCCTCCTCTTAACAAGGAAAAGCAACAGCGAAATACATACAGAGAAGCTGCCAAAATTGTTGTATGACCTTCAGACCCACAATTTCTTTTACCTCTTTTATGTTGCCTGAGTGTCCTTAGGATCTTAGTTTGTGCGAGAGTAAGATAGGTCTTCATGGCAAAACCCTTTTGCATGTTTTTGTCTCTATTAGATTTGAACTTGCCAAGATGAATGGCTTATAAGTTTCTTGCAATCAAGTACCTTGCCATCATTTATTTGGCAGACACAAAACCTAATGGTGGGTCTTTTTGTGGCCAAGCAGTCAGTGCTCATCCAGGCAAACCTGCAGATTTTGGTATTTGTGGAAGCTCGAAAGCTTGCTGAAATTGTTTGTCATCTCATTCGAGCAAAACTGATCAAATCGGTACAAAAATGTTTGCTACCCAAAACCTTTTCTTCGAAGTCAGCAAGTTTCTCACAAGATATATGAAGAAATGTGTGTTCTGGTTTCACTCAGAAACAACTCTGTATACAAGATTGGTGAAGGGAAACATCTAATAGAATTGGATTGTGAACCTTGATATTGTGTAGTTAGAAAGTGAGACAAAAAAATTACTCTTCACCTTTGTATTTCTAGAAATCAAGTTTCACACTGAATAGTTGTTGCACAGCATCGACAAGATCTGGTCGAAAAGGTTGACTGCTACAGGGCAGGTTACAGTAAAGAGGAACGAATCATCCTGGAGAGAGTGAGCTTGGACCTCCCATTCTTTCTTTTATCTGCCATGACTTTTCTGCATTTCTTATTCATATGTATTTCAAGAGCAGCTCCTTTGAATCCCACCTGCAAATCCCTGTCTCACACACTACATCATATAGCTGACATAAATTTGAACTGTGGATTGGCAGCGGCTGCAACATGGAGATTTGCGTGCACTTGTGACTACCCGTGCTTTGGAGCTTGGAATCGATGTAAGATGCATGATGCTTCTACGTGCAGGATGTAATTGATGAAACTGTCTTTTCTCTGTGGGATACCTCTTCATCCAGATCTAAGCTAACTGGATTTAAAGTGTAAAGGTTTCCAAGTAAGGAAATCCACAGTAGATCTCGTTGTGCTCAGAAAATACAGTTTTTCATGAGAAGTATTTTTGAAAGATGCATGCATGGTGTACTAAGAGTATGAAATACTGAGGGACAAAGAGCTGACAACTTTTCATTTGTAGGTTGGTGAGCTGGATGCAACAGTGCATGTGGGACTACCTAACACTGTGTGCAGCCTATGGCAACAGGTAATGCATCCTCTTCATTACTTCCAAGCATGGTTTCAGTCCAAGATCCAGGGTGAAAATGTGGTTAGGCAGTAGATTTAAGTTGCCTAGGTTCATCATAAGTAGCCCTTCTTATTCTGGAAATGCTGATCACAGGCAGGCCGGGCAGGTCGCCGACAGGGTAGATCACTGGCAGTCATAGTGGCACAAGGAAGGCCACTAGATGTGTTCTACATGCAGAACCCTCAAAAGGTATTCTCCCCCAACTGCTAGACATGGTCCAAGTGGATGTCTTTCTTCTTCTAGCTCTCCGGATTTTTTTCCTGACATCTCATTTCTCCATGATCAAGGTTCTATCTTCTTGAGAGAGTTTGGAGAGAGAACTGATGGAAGCCTGTTGATTCTGTTTACAGCTGTTTGAAAGAGATGTGGAGCATGCATTTTGTAACCCTTGCAATCCCCACCTGCTGCGATTGCAGCTCCCTTGTGCTGCCCGAGAGCTTCCTTTAAGTGGTACAATCTCATTATGCTGGAAATTTTTTTTGTTGTGCTGAGCTCACTGTTTTTGTTACTGTCCTGGCTTGCACATTTTATCATTTGTCAAAGTTGCTCTGTGACAAGTGACAGTTGGTATCAAGTGTATTTCTGCATATAAATGGGAAGACAACTTGGTTCACACCCAAAGCACAGCTCAGGGGAAGCCAAGGCACAACAATGTGCAGAAATAGATGTGTTCTCCAATATTGTTAGTGGACTTGACTATGGGCCTTTGATTGGGTACCCTGATAATCACTACTGGTACTTGACAGATGAAGATCAAGACTACTTTGGAGATGCTTTTGAGAGATTGAGGAATGACCTTTCTACAGAAGGAATCCTTCAGTTCAAACAGGGACCCAAAGGGCAACAGTTATATTTTTATAGATATGATGACAACCCAGCCAGTGATTTCTCAATTCGTGGAACTTCTTCCAACTGTTTTCAGGTAGGTTTACTGTTGACTTATAGCAGTTTGTACTCTGCTTGTGATGGAGAATAGCTGTTTGCATGCACGCATCTGCTTCTTGGAGTGCCTTCTAACATGTTAGAAGAGCACAAACCAATGTCTTTTCAGACTACTAGTAGGGTGCCATCCAAGAACATTTCATGTTTTCACTGGATTTCACATGTCACAATGTTAAGGTTATGGAGTGTCAAAAATCTGAAGTCATGGGTTCTGGCAGCTGCTGACAGAGACCAACACTCTCATTGAAGAAGTGGATGAGAAAATGGCTCTGAGAATGCTGTATGAAGGAGCAATTTACCCTCACATACGGGACACATACCGGGTTTGGTACTTGCCTTGCAGCTATTGTGTCACTCATTAGTCCAGGACACAACTTGCCTCAGCTGTTGCCCCTCTTTACTGCCCAGTGCTTGCAACAGGGTGTTTTGCATGCATCATGATACTAGAGATCTTTCTTTTCTAGGACAAATTGCAAGTGCCTGTGTATGTGTCTGCATCATTGGAACCTTTTACCTACTTGGCCTCCATTCAATCAATTATTTGACGAATAATTGGGGTTTATGGTTTAGGTTAATATTTGAATATGGTCCCAAGAAGTATCAGAATGATTTAAGCAACATTGATATAGCTGAGCTTTCAAGTTAAGTTTTCCCTTGGGGCATGTCTGTCCTCAGATTGTGAAGTTGGATATTGCCAAGAAGCAAGCTGTTGGCAAGTTAAGTGATGTTCATCACATCACAGGTATGTATTTCATACTGTTACAGTGTCTTTACAGATGGAGAAAGAATGCTGATCAAGTGTCACCATGCCATTGTTTAGTGTCATTTCTTATTCAGCTTCCCTCAATCTCAATATTTGCAGAGGTGAAGGAGAAGACTTCTCTGGTTATACTGGAATATTTCAGTTCTCAAAAGACTGCAGCAACCCGTGCACATCTTGGGAGGGTAATCCTCTTTCAACCATTTTTTAATCCATTGTCTTTGTAATTAGTCCTAAGCCTATCAGTTAAATGGACCAAGGAAGAACTAATTCTGCTTGTTTATGCCACATGACTTCAGAACTTTTTCCTGAGACTGCATTGGACCAGGTCTTCTGAAATATTAGAGCATGAGATATGTAGGTTAGAAAGCCCTTAGCTACATTAGATCCAGTGCATGCCACTAATTTGATCTAACTTGGTTGATCTGTATGCAGCTCAAAGTAAAATTGCAAGTATTGGGTTACGATGAGATTGACATTGTAAAAAGCAGAGTTGAGAAGACAGTCATGCTTGACTATCCACCTTCCGAGTTCGACACTGTTGGACTGGTATACATTGGCTTGGACATCACTCACACTCCTCTGCATGTACTAGTTTGAATAACATTTTCTTCAGTATCCTGTGTTGTTCTAGAGCCTCATAATTGCAAGGACTTTGCATATTTGACATTTACCAAATTATGTTGAATCAAAGCATACAAGAGAGTGGCAATGTGGTCAATATCCAAGATTCCAGACATGCCTTCTCTATGAGGTCACTCTTTAATCAGTGTGTTCTTGCATGCTCACAAGGTTGCTGTGTGGTTTTGTCTGCAGTGGTGGGATATACCTGCAGATGTGATGCAGAAGCTGAATAACCTGGCATATGATGCACTAGTTGTATTAAGGCGTGTTGTCCTTTCTCTCCTCCCTTCAATGACCATGAGTATGTTCCATTCCACCATTAATTACTGTTTGGACATGCCAGTACTTGTTTGACATTGTGGATTTCTCAGACAACTTTTCATTAGAGGTCTGTAAGACAGAAACAAACGGTGATGCTTCTAGACTTGTTCAATGTGTTTTGTGTGTGTGTTGAATTCAGGTGATCCTACTGACACTGCTGGGTTAGAGGTCTTGATACATGAACAGACTCAACTGCCTCAGGTACCAATCTGCAATTACAAAATGAAACTCTGTTGAGCTCTTATAGTTTTGGATACCAAATGGAACTCCACATCCCATGCATCACATGTGCCCAAGATTGCAATGGTTTAGCAACCATCTTTCCTGTTCTGCTTATCTGTGTCAAGAATAACAACAAAGGGTACTGCCCTGCTGACATCAGTCAAGAGTTAGGAATTTTGGGTCATGAGATTCTCTGTGAGCAACATCTGCTTACATGAATGTAGGTTTTCCTACCTCATTGTAGGAACTAGAGAAGCAGAGAGACAAATAAACCTATACTTGGGAAGAAAATACTTCCTGTTTGACCTTGTTTTCGGTTGCATGATTGGGTGCCATATGACAGATATTCATATTTGATGCATACCCAGGGGGGATTGGTATTTCAGAACAGGTAATCATTTGGTATAGCTCTTTTTTTATTTTGTCCCTCATCTGCCCTTATGTTGTCTTTCTAGCTTTTTCTGCTGATGATGACAATGGCCAGACCAATCTGCCAGGTTCCAAGGACTGTTCAGAGACACCTTTATGAGAATCACCCTACTGTTATAATTGTGTAGGCATTCAAGGACATTGCTGAAGCATGGAAGAGGGCTCTGTGTGTGCTGCATAGCTGCAACTGCAGCTTTGGCTGCCCTTCCTGCACTCAGGTATTGCCCCCTCAAACACATCAAGGCAAGGCCTCACACTTTCTTCTTACCAGGTCACATGTGTAATTTGCATATGGAAATCATGAAATGGCTCCCTTGAGATTTGCAACACTGAGATTACACTTTGTTTCAAAGAATCCAGAAAGTATGTTGATGCCTAACAAGATTCTGCTGATGTCTGCACACAAGACTGTACACAACAACACCATGGCTAATGCAAGCAACAGCAGCAAGCATGCAGCTATCACACTCATAGAGGCCTTGTTAGGCATTCACCAAACACATGTCATCACCCCATCACCACCAAATGCTTCCCTAGTTTCCAGCAATGGCAAGAATCTTGAGGCACAGCCCATCCGACACACAGAGGTGCAAATAGTAAAGTCAAGTGATCCAGTCAAGAAGCTTGGTGCCGCAGCACGTTTGGCAGAGGAGAAAGATATCTGCACTGTGAGTTCTTTTGCCTCCCCAAAAGCTTTTGGCATCAGAGCAAAATCAGGAACCCATAACCCGGATTCAAAGCCAGATATCATTGATCTATGTTAGAACTTCAGCATGCAGATCTGTGCCATATGTATTGAGTAGAGTAAGCAATCTAAACTTCTGCACTAAATTTGCAGATTCCAGCAAGCAAGAGTTGACCTTCTCCTATTGAAAGAAAGTTGGCTTTTCTATTTTTCAGTGCAGAAGCTTCATGAGAGGAAATTGGGTCAGATTAGATTGTCAAGTGGTACCATGCTCATCTGGCATGTGTAAACATCCTAGAAAGTTGAAAATCAAACAATCACTTATAGTGATGCCAGCAGAAATGAAATGGCCATGCAATTTTGAATCTCTTGTCTTGTATCTCAGCTTAATGAAAATTATCTGCTTGAGTACTTGTGAGAAGAAAATCATCAGGTGCAAGAATGGTATTTTATTGGCTTTGCCCATCAAGGGGATCCTATGGAACAATGCCAGAGTTCATTTGGTTCCACAGGTTGAGGAATGTTTTACCAGGTGTTACTGTGAACATTTGTGAGTTTAGTTTTTGGAAACATCATTGGAACACTTAGTAACTGTTTTGGGTTTTGAACTTGACATAAGAGGTAGAGCCATTTTGCAAAGAGTCGCATGTTGCAATTGCAAAGAAGATCATCAGGTGCAAGAATGATGTTTTGTTGGGTGCGCCTGTCAGGGAGAGACTAGGGATGAATCCAGAGTTCATTTGGTTCCTCATGTTGAGAAATGTTTACCAGGTACTTACTATGAACTATGAGTCCATGTTAAATAGGAGCAAGGGTCTTTCAAACCTTCCAAGATTTGAGTACTTTTGCACAAGATCAGTACATATATATATATATATATAAAGGACAAGAGATTATATTGCAAGGTCCCATCCAAGATATCATCAAACTCTCTTGGCTGTTTTTAAAGGCCTTATTGTTGAAACCATTTTGAGATTTCAAGACATTTCATAAGGTCAATATATCAAGGACAGGATGTACATAGTGTACAGTCCCTGCTAGCTGCTGGCCTTGTACAAAACCTTGCATATTCAGTAAGGTACCATGTACAAGATCTTGCATATTTTGTAAGGTACCAGTCAGGATATCCAAATCAAAATCTTACAGGTTTCTAAGTCGGAAAAGGGCCTATCTTTCAAAACTTCCCAGTGTTTGGGTACGTTTCATGACTTGGCCAGCATATACATTAAGGGCATGTTATATATTGTAAGGTTCCAATGCTCGTGACAAGTACCCCAAATCTTGGAAGTTTCTCAACAGAGGCCCTTTTCAAGATACTCAAGCTTACTCTGAATCCCCCAAGTTTCTCAAGATGCTCAATGTAGGTACTCCAAATCATGAAAGGTTCTCAAGATAATAGGCCTTCTCAAGATGCTCGAGATACCCCCAAAATCCTGGAAGGATCTCAAAATGGGCCTGTTTCAAGATACTCAAGGTACTTCAAATCATGAAATGGAATGAAGACGAGCCCTTCTCAAGATACTTGAGGTACCCCAAATCCTTGAAAGTTCTCCAGATAGGCTGTCCTCAAGATACACAAAAGTACCCCCAAATCCCAGAAGGTTCTCAAGATATGCCCTTATCAAGGTACCCCAAATCTTGGAAGGTTCTCAAGCTAGGCCCTTCTCATGGTACCTCAAAACCTGGAAGGCTCCCAAGATAGGCCCTTCTCCTACTGTACTGAATTTTTTTGAGCTTGTCGTTTTTGGGGACGCACAATAGTTCTGTGATTTTAGGGTTTCAGTGATTTGAGTGCTGCAAATTGGAGGGAGGAAAATTTAGGGTTTGCAGTTTTGCAGAAAGAAAATGAAGGGGAAGTGTGGGGTGGGTGTTCTGTCCGGCAGCGAAATTATTGGGAGTGATTTTCTAGAGTACAAATCTGGAGCTCACGGCCACAGGATGTGTGAGACTTCCTAGCTCCTTGGAACTTTGGAGAGAAAGAAAATCAGCAGGAAACCAGCAGGTGATGGGTCAGTCCATCTGTTTTTGAATCTCTTTTGGTACTAGGTTTAGTAGAAGTTTTGGTGTCAGGGATGGTTGCAGAGAGCTAGCTCATGGTGGAAGGAGGAGGAGATCAGAGAAACCAAAAATAAATAAAAATCAGAAGAAGATTCATGTCCATGATATACCATGAGGCCCAAGTCCAAGCCTTTGTCATTTCTCTTGTTCTGCCTCTTGTTTCTGGTTTGCTGTGCATCAGTGGTGTCTGCCTTCAGAGGTTATGACGGTGAACGATACGAAGAAGCAGCGGCAGCGGCAGCAGCAGCAGCAGCAGCAGCGTATTCTTCTTCTTCTTCTTCTTCTTCTGCTGTTCCAGGTGCTGTTCTTTTCACAAACCCTAGCTTTTCATTTCTAAATCCCACCTAAGCATCATGTGTGGCATTTTAGGGTATGGTTGAAGGTTTGGTCTTCGCTGCATCTTGGCTTGTTCTGAAAGCATACATGATCTAAAAGACTGCAACTTGTACACTTAAGCATCTCTACAATGGCATTTCAACTTTGAAATTCATAGCATTTAGAAATCCTGCAGGTAGAAGATCTGGAAAAATCCTAGAGAAATGCTCCATTTTTGTTTTTTGTTTTTTCCTCTCCTTGCAATAGCAAAGAAAAAGGTGATGTAATTTTGTCATGGTGGCTTCGACCTTGGGTGCAGATGTTGCTGTAGGTGAACCAGTTACATTGCGGATGCTTCAAGTCGGTGAATATGTGGAAAGTTCTCCTGGGATGAAACCTGTTGAGCTTGTTGCATGTGCCCGAGTACGGATTCCTGGGCAGTCACGGTCAAAGAATTATCACAAATTTGCAGACACCATGTTGGTAACAGTTGATGCAGTACATCCCTCTCTTGCCAAATTGGAAGTATGCTTCCACAAGTGAGTCAACCACTTGTACCTGAGTAAATTGTGTGTTTCCTGATGTGAATGGATGAGCAATTTGCAACACACTGATCAATTTGTGGTGTTACATGTAGTTTCCATACACTGCATATTTTCCTGCAATCAGCTCCACAACAGTTGTCTCCTCTTACCATTTTTTTTTCTTTCACTATGTGGAAACCAGAGCTTTTCTCTTCAGCTATGATAGACATTTTACACACAATTTGGTGTCTTGTTTTTGAGTACATAGGAGGACTTGTTTGTGAAATTCTGATTACCAATGGTACTTTGCAGGAATTCATCACTAGGCCTTGCACAGTGTCCCAAGGAAAGCTGGCAGCTGTTACAAAAAGATTTGTCATGGACAGGAGTTATGTCACCTTTTGAGACGAAGTTTCTTGATGTCCGAACGGTGGCTTCACATTCAGATGTTTCACTTAACATTTCTGTTCTAGAAGGTATGGTTGCTGTCCTCATCATTCTTTTTCAATTTGTTCTCTCTTTGTACAGTTTGTAATTTGCTTCTCATGAACTCTGGTTTCGATCAATGTAAGGTGCAATGCCAAACTTGATACTTTTTTTTCAGTTTTCGTGTCAATCCTCTTTTGGGTCAGACCCACTTCCTAGACCTGCAGACAACCATGAGCAGATCATAATATAAGAATCAGACACCTGTGGTTTTTGTTATCCTTCCTTCCACAACAATACTTTTTGCTCTTCTTTTCTTGTTCACTCTCTTGTAAAGGGAATTACACATCAGCAAGCAATATACTGATTGATGGCTTTTCTTGGGTCCAGAGCAACGTGCCTATCGGCTGGTGTTTTTGGCATTAGGGTTGACACTATTACTAGTGGCCCCGGTAGTAAGCAGCTGGGTGCCATTCTATTACAGCAGTGCTATGACTCTGGGTGTTCTCTTCGTTGTCCTTGTTCTCCTTTATCAGGTCTTGTCATCCCTCTCTTTCAGTGGCTTGATGTTTTCAGGCATGCTCTCTGCAAATAATTGAATATATAATTGAACATAATTGCATACGTGGTGAGGGGGAAAGTAGTGATGTGTTAATGGGTTTGATGCAGGGTATGAAGCTGCTTCCCACTGGCCGCAAGAGCACAATGTACCTTGTCCTTTATGGTTCCATGGTGAGAGATTTCCCAAATATGTTTCTACATTTCTCTTGACTGTCTTGGTTTTCTGCTATCTGACTTGGCTTGACAAAGAGGCGTGTTGAAGGATCATTGGTTATGGGAGGGGATGGCAGGTGGGACTGGGCACAGTAGTGCTGAATTACATTGGTGGCTTTCTTGCAACTGCTCTACAGGAGCTTGGCTTTGGTGAAAATATGTTCAATCCTGTACACTTCCCAACCTTTCTTTACAGAGCTTGAATCAGTTGATCTGTGGTATGCTGACTGCATTGTTGCTTGCTCACAACCTCTACTCTACTGTTCAGCTTCTTGGGTTGGTCTATCTGTGGTGTTGACTGGATTGTCAGGATTTTCCCTATTACATGAAGTCAACATTATTGGCAGGTTGCAATATTTGTTGCAGTGGCAATCGGGCTGCTGGGAGCATGGTTGGGTTTCTGGGGGGTGCGAAAACTTGTCCTCTCGAAAGATGGAAGAGTAGATGCTGGAACTGTCACATTTGTGAAATGGGCAATCCGCATTGTTGGTTGTGTAATGCTACTTCAGGTCCTTTCCATCTCTCTACCCTTCCTTTTGTTTTGAGGCAATGTTTTGTCTCTCCAATTTGTAGACTCCTTTGGTAGGAGCTGCATTTTTAATGTTTTTTTTCCCAGTTTGGTTATGTGAAATTCAGTATGCATGCTTGTCTTTTTGAGTAATTGGGAACTTCACTGTCTATCAATGGTTATTGAAAACTGATAAAAGAGTGCAGGGAGTGATCTGTTTCTCCATGCCTGTTAGTTATCTGATGTGGAGTAGGCACTCTGCCTTTAGGTGTATCTTGTGGTCCGCAATGAATATTGATTCATGTCTAGCTTTATTTCCATCTGTGCTATTTAAGAATTTTAACATTAGCTTGTCTTGTATTGTCAATGTTGGTATGCATGAGCAGACTTCACATGACCCATTGTTTGCAATACTGGCACTGTTGCTGGGCTTGACTACTGCATGGTTGGCTGGGAATTTTCCCTTTGAAAACATTGAGCTTGCAGAGTTTTTCCATGGCATCTGGTCAGAGTAAGTCTTTCCTCCTCCTGCAGTCTCAGCCTGCCATGTTTGGTTGGTGAGAACCTTGGATTATGGGTGCTGATCTAGTTGTCCTATCTCTCAGCAGCTGTTTGATCACTGGTCAGTTTCTCATGCTGTAAGTTCTTGTCTGTATTGAAACTCCAGTGGGATATCTAGGATTTGAGGTTATACTGTCTTAGTGAGGTCCATCCAAAAATCAGAAAGGAATAAGAGCAGAACAACCTGTCAGTTTCATGTTTGATGCACAAAAGTTCCTTGTTGTGATGGTCTTTGACTGGTTGCAGTTACATTATATCCTTCTGGGAATGGATGCTTGGGAGCACAAAGAAAGATACTGGCAGGTAATTTTCTGTTCTCTCCATATCTTGCAAAGTTAAATCATTGTCCAAATAATTCTTGTTGAGTTGGATGGCATTCTGCTTGTATAATAGCCAGGTACAAGCACCGCCTGGGATAGATCAAGTTTGTGTTCTTGGGGAAATATGTTATCAAAAATTTTTGTTTCCATAGTCCGGTCCTTACCCATTTTCTCAATATGAGTTCATGCAACCTGCAATAGTACTCAACCTCATTGAAGAGCTTGCCATTTTTTTGGCTGTTATGTTTATTAGGTCAGCTGTGCCAAGACCATCATCACTTTATGCCATGAAGCAGGGGAAGATGCAGTCCATGGAAAAGACCAACTTGGACAAGCACAGACATTTACTTGGGAAACAGGGGCTTGCCTTGTGGGAGCAAGTTACTGCTGTCTCAAAGAGCAGTGTTTATGGTAATGTTTTTTTCAGTTTCCTGTCATTGCCCATTCTATGCTTCTGCTTGGCCTCCTGTATGCCATTCACAGTTTGTAAGCTTCCTATGTTTGATTTGTTGCTAGCATACAGTATACTCTGGTGTGGTGAACTCGCCTTTGATTGAATTTAAGGATTTTTTGTTCAAAATCAGATTGAAATTGCAACTTCCCAGGTGAACTGGCTTTCAGTCCTCAACACTGCATTGCATTGTCTGACCACAGTAAAACATTTTCTAAGCACTGCAATTCAGATCCTGATATTGATACCTTGGGGGCTTGCTCACATGCTTATTGTTGTCATTTGATTTTGTATGATTAACACCCACAAAATTCCTGTATGTCCTTGGGTGAGGAAGGGTTTTAGAGGGCCTGAAAGAAATGTGTTATGAATAGGTTCCCTTCTTGCTTGACTGACACCATCATTGTGGTGTTTTGCTGGCACAGTGCAAAAACAAGATGGAGCTTCAAAACATCAACAGAATTCATTCTACTCCACATTTCACAACTCTCTTCACATGAGGCCATTGAGCAAAGAGGAGTACAAGGCAACAGCTATTACTGAGAAGGCTGTTGATGACCTGATTGAGTCACCAGAATTCAAAGAGTGGGCACACTCTGCAGCAGCAAATTACCGAATATCCATAGCTCCCAATGAGAAGCGGGAGGAAAGAGAAGAGGATGAAATCGAACAAACAGCAGATATGGAATCACATGATTACTTGCCAGGAAAGCATTCTGTGAATAGGAGAAGTTTGAACCATACTTAACAGAAATTGTCTTCTGTACAAGTTAGAAGGTAGTGTCAGCATTCCAGAAATAGATTTACAGCTAGAGTTTAGTTTTCCGGGCCTTATGGGTGCCAAAAAAAACTAGGGTTTATGATAGGCCCTTGTTACGGCTAGCCTGTCAGGGAACACTGATATCCAGTTTGCTGTTGTCTTGCCAACTATAGCGCTGATTAAAAGGTGACCCAGTTTTTGAGTGGACTAGAACCTGACAGGAACTGAATAGAAAACAAGTTTTTGCGTGGACACAGAAATTCTGTACTCCATTTGAGTTGATTCTGAGAGTTTATGCTACCCGACAGTGGTGTTGTAATTTTTATGTAGAAGTTTGAGGAATATATTAGCTTTGTTTACTTCAGCAGGATCAAAGTTGAATTGAGACATTCTAACATGTTCCGATTTCTACTGCTTGATGTGTGTGGCGTTCTTGTAATGTGGGAATCCAATTTCTAGCTTTGTGAATTATGTATAGCCAGAGAAATTTTGCAACGAAGTGGGTTTATTACATGATTTGCAACAATGTAAAAAGTGTAGTTCCAGCACTGTTGCTTGTTTTACTTTGAAGATGGATATTTCAAAGTACTGCAACACATCATTTGCATGCAATGTTCCTAAACTTGCCACAAAGAAACACATGCATAAACTCAAGAAAGTGCCTGAAAAATGTCATTCCAACCTTGAAGATGCAAGTACAAGTATGTCACTGAGGTGGGTATGTGCTCTTGGTCACAATCATAATGAGATCACTGTGCTCAAATTGATAATACACAAGATTAGCAAACAGAAACTGTATTCTCCTTCAGGGCTTGCATGCGGCAAACCTCAAGATGACAAGATTGTGTGCATGAATTTTAAGTAGTTTTTTGTGCATTGAATGCCAGTAGATCAATCAACCAACCCATGGCGGTGCGAGGGATAGAAATGCAGATATCATCAGACCATTCTTTGCACACGGGAGGAGAAACTTTCTGTTGCGGATTGTGAGAGAATTTATCATTGAAGAGGGAACTGCATGCAAGCAAAAGTGTTGCAGTATTTACTCGGGAAATTACACCTAATCAAGCAAACATACTGTGTGAGAAAACACTTTGTCCCTTGCAAGTTGTAGCACCTTCATCGCCTTCAACTTCTTCATAATGGCTATTGCTAGTCAATTTCACTCCTTTATGCAACCCTGATACCATACTTACAACTATTGAAAATTCTTAAAAATTCAATTTGAAACTGCCAAACCTCATTTCCTAAAATAAATAAATAAATATTTGATGTGCCAATCATCAGTTGTAGGTACTGTATTGGAATGCTTACAACGTCAAGAGTTTCTATGTGTAGAGATAACAATTCCAGTCTAAATGAAATAATGTACATGGGTCAGTTGTTAGGCTTTTCACAGAGTACTTCTGCTGTTCAGAATTTTCAGACTGTGAAACTGAACTAAATTTATGAGCGCTTATCTTATCACGGGGTTCATGAATCAATCAGAACCTGATCAATCGTAGGTGGATTTTTCTGCAGGGCTTTGCAGGAAATTGAGAATGATGCGGTTATACTCTCTTGGGTTCTCTATTTGAGGTGCATGCCCACAATTCTTCATCACAACAATCTCTGCTCTCTGTGTTCCTAAGTGCCTGCAACACCCAACACCAGATTTCAATGAACATCACCATTTTGTCAGAAAACAAATCCCAGTTGAGAAACAAATACAAACACCACCCCTTCCTTCCACACACCATTCACAAGAAGAAGCAACAAAGAAGATGCAGGCAAGATTGCAAAAGAAGCAGCTTACTTTTGAAGCTCGTATGCTAGACTGATGTTGAAAATCTGATCATATTCACCCCAAACTACTAAAAAATTCTCCTGCAAAAATCGCAAAGCAGCAAGGAAAACCAAGTCAGAATCTGCACAAAGTCCCAATCCTCTTTTTTTGCAGCTCTTCAAGAAACTGCACCAATCCAATCAATTTGAGGTTTGATCTATCCATTGACTCCTATCCATTTGGTCTATCCATTTGCTTTTGCATCATATAAAAAACCAAGCGAATGCAATGCCATTTTCTTGGGAAAACTTGTAGTTGGAAGTATCCTGGCCTCCAGATGCATAATGCTCCTCAGCTGGTTTTGAATCAACTACCAAGTAGTTTGCAAATTCAATCACTAGCAGATCATAAAGCTTATGATTCCAACTACCAGAATCTGTCTCTTCTCCATCACTTAGAATTTCCTTTTCAAGCACTGACAAAGTACATTCCTGTAGAATTCTCCTTTCAGTTCATTCTGTAGAATTCTGTTTTCAAAGATTGGCAAGTACATTCTGTAGAAATTCGGTTTTCAAGCATTGGCAAGCACATTCTGCAGGATTCTGTTTTCAAGCAACAAGTGCTGCATTCTGCAGAATTCTGTGTTTGAGCATTGGCAACAAGTGCATTCTGCAGAATTTTTGTTTTCAAGCATTGGTAACAAGTGCATTCTGCAGAATTTTTTGTTTTCAAGCATTGGCAAGTGAATTCAGGAACTACAAGCTGTTGGCTGCTACACAAAGAAGAAGAAGAAGAGGGGCCAAGGGGCTGAAGGCAAGGTAGAGGAGGACAGCTTGCTTGCCCTTCGGTGGTGTGAGGAAAAGCTTTTACCTGTGTCAATTGTGGAAGAGGGAATGCTTCTGGTGTCCCAATGACCATATCATCCAGCAGTTGTTTCCGCTCTTCTCGTTTCTCATTATACAACACCTTCATCACCATCATCAGCAACACAGATACAATTGTTTGAATGGGATACAAGAAGAAACTGCACTCGAATCCTTGTAGCAGAACTCTGCTGATTGATTCTTTCTCTCTCTCTAGTAAGAGTTGTGCAAAGATCAAAACTTGGAAGAAATTTGTCAAGAAGAGGGAGGGAGATTGGGGGGGGGGGATTGGGTTTTGCTGGAATGGGTGACATGCAGCTGGATCCATCGATTGCACTCACTTCCACAAAATCGCGAAGAAGGAAGTCCGGGATCCGATTTTGTTTGTAAATGGCAGTGTTAACTCCGACTCGCATTTGCTGGACAGTAGACGGCAACAGCAGCTGCGAGACGTGGGAGAGGTTGTTCCTGGCGAGGAGCTCATCATTGTTGGTGGGTAACATGCAGATCCCGGAACTGGTAAACACCACTTTGCTCACGAGAGTGGGATAGAGCTCCGCCATTCGGAACGCCACCATGCCTCCGTAACTAGTCCCCAGCACATGCAGCTCTTGCTGCTGCTGCTGGTGGGAGGAGCTGTTGTTGTTGTTGTTGTTGTTCTGTTTTTGCTGGACTCCGAGTACCTGCAACATGTGCATCAAGCACTCGGCTTGGAAAGCTTCACTCCACCGCTGCCGCTGCTTCTCTTCTCCTTGCTCTTCTCTCTGTTGGGTGGTGGTGGAGTTTCCGAAGAACAAGAGATCAGGGACATAGACGTCGAAGTCTCTGACAAACGCGGCAATCTGATTCTCCCAGCAAAGCAAAGCATTAGGCGCAAATCCATGAAGCAGCATCAAAGCCGGCTTCTTCTTCTTCTTCTTCCTCTTCTTGTTCTCCGGGACTGACCCAATTCCTCCGCAAGCTTCTTCATCACCATCATCATCTTCTTCTTCTTCCGACTTGTTGTTGGTGCCAGTCCTCCTCCAAGGTACCCAACAATGAATTGCAGTATTGTTACCGTCCATGAGGTGCACCAGCTGCGGCCTGAGCCCACAAGCTCGGAATCGATACTCCAGCCACTTGAGCTTGAATTCGATGAAACTGAATCCCAGACATGAAGAACCCCCCATGAACAAACAAACAAACAAATCCTTCTCAGCAGCTCCTTGTTTGCAAAAAATCTCTCTGTCTCTGTCTCTGTCTCTCTCTCTCTCTGTGATCAAACAAGCTGGGATGCTATTGAGAAACGGAGATGCAATTCAAGGCAAGACCACTCCAAGTCCTGAAGGGATTGGATGGGATGGGCTTTGCAGATCTTCTTCTTCTTCTTCTTCTTGGAACAGTTCGTGCGTCTTTCTTTGGCAAAAGTTGCTGGGACTCGCTTTTGCTGGTTTCTTCTTTTCCCTTTTATTTTCCTCATGATTTATTATTATTATTATTATTATTATTATTATTCTCTATTAAATATATTAAATTATTAAAATCATCATCATCATTTGCATGGTTTACATGATTAATTAATTTTTCTTTCCTTTTTTTTAATCCAGTTCTGAAAGTGTGCCCAATTTTGCATTTTGTTTTCCATTTTGAACTTATGTAAGTTACCA
>Ga0209611_10003708_pt1 | contig 26402 bp, 24 predicted proteins | sample S1TSphgellanicum_3_FD_187693 | JGI IMG/M metagenome (GOLD analysis project Ga0209611, IMG submission 187693) | Host-associated microbial communities from peat moss isolated from Minnesota, USA - S1T2_Fc - Sphagnum magellanicum MG (SPAdes) (version 2) | ecosystem: Host-associated > Plants > Peat...
TTTCAATAGGTTCCTAGCTAGATACAATAGTTTTACATTTCTATGTTTTCAAATCTAATAATCATGTGATTGTACTAGAATATTTTAACACTTGAATTCTCTTTACCAATAATTTAGAATTTAACGAAGTTTGTTGCACTATTAAATGAGGTAATCAAACTACTACAGCCGTTGTTTTGATAAGTTTGTATTCAAATTAGGATTTTATTTTCTTAAACCTAGGCGATTTATTTTACAAAATCACATTTTTCTTAATGTAATTAGAGACCACATTATCACATGTAAAATTATCTACATGACAATGGTGGTCTTAACACTTTTCATAAAACATGTTATTTTGTATTTTTTATCCACTTCACATCTTGTAATTATTTCCCAATTCCCATTGATCTAAGAAATCAAAACTTGTTGAGATTTTTACACATTATAAAGTTTTTAGTTGGGGCTTCATCAAAATTAGGCCCATGTTCAACCTTGCCTCATGTAGGCCCTTATTTTGATGAAGCTCATGGTACTAATCGATCGTATGGTAATGGAAAATGTCATCACCATACAAATATATTTTAATATGTGTTATAATTAATAGTTAATCTATTCATGCCTACCAATGATTTCCATCTTTCAATCATTATTAAAATGGAACAACTACAGCTTTGCACATTAATTAGAGTCATGTTCACCCATAATCTACAATTGCCATTTACATATTGAATTTTGGATGTTTATAAGTTGATATCAAACATTATTCAATAAGGGACTTGAATAGGTTATGATTTTGGATGTGCAAATGGATATGTAATGTTTTTTGATGGTTTCTTTGGATGCTAATGAAAAGATTTTCAACTAAAAAATAAGTAAAATCCATAATGTCAAAATAAAACTCTAACAAGGTTTAAAGTTGAATTTGAATATGTCAATTTATGATGTTCACAAGTATATGTAATTATTATTAACATTTGTTTGAAGCCATTATCAATTGAATTTCTATTTTTTTATTTTTTTGCAAAAGTTGAATTGCTTCGAAAATGGCATGTCCAATGTCACAAAATATTATTGAGCCCACAAAAGAAAATTCAATGTGTGGAGTTCTAAATTGAGTCTAAATTGAAATATGAAATGTGGGGATTTACGTTGATAAATATTAAATATTATATAATAAAAAATATGGAAGATAATTATAAGAAAAATAATTATTAGCAATTCATAAAAAAACATTGGTATGAAATGTGAAAAAGTTGGATTTAAGAAAATGTTCAATTAACAATTAAACCACTAATGGGGCCATTGATGATGCTATTTTTTTGAAACAATATAATATTGTAACCAACAAAGGAAGGGATAAACTAAAACAAAAGGAGTTCAAAATTGGCATGAAATTAAAATACATTAAGGTGTAATTATATTAAGAAGAGTTAAAATGAATGTAATTAATGCTTGGTTTTGCATGTTTTAGTTAATGTTTAGGTCAAAATTTATATTAATGTTGTAATTTTAAAATATGTTTACATGATAATGTTTTAAAAATATTATGAAAACATGTGAATCAATATGGAATCATTAATACAAAAATGGGGTGCGATTTATTAATCTAAATCATTTCGAGGCTTTAAAAGTGAAATAGGTTTAATTTCACCTAACTTAGTGATTTCACCGTGGTTCAAGTTATATCATTATAGGGTCATTATGTAAACATCATGTTGCATTGTAACACGAAATTAAGTCACCACGCCAGAGTGAACACTTCCTGATCTTGGAAGTTAAGTTTGCTTTATTAGCCATTTCTTTTTGTGACGGCTGTCTCTCCATTACTATTGCATGGAAGTGCATGGGAAATCTCTCTATGGGTGTGTGTGAGATGTTGTACAGGAAGGAAGGAATGGCGGCTGCTACTGAATGAGCATGGAGGCTGATCATGCATGGTAGAAGCGGCGCCGAATTATGGTGAGGAATGGAGCTACAATTATGAGCTGAAGCGGTTTGGAGGTGCTAAAGAGATGAGCTATGGAGGGGGTCCTCAATTTTTCTGCAGAAAAGCCAGTAGAGGAGAGGAACACGGACTGTGGTTGAAGAGCTTAAAAGATGTATAGGCAGTAAAGGAGATCTGCTAGTTGCCAACATTCTTGGTTGGTTACTGATTTTTTTCCGCTGCGCCAGTAGTTCGGCCAAGGAATTGCATTTTGTTTTCATGTGGCATTGCCTGAAAGAATAATAGAGTGAGATCCAAAGTCAGAGATATGTTGAATGTGTTAGTATGGAAGCCCATGAGCACAAGCTATGTGTGTGAGCAGAAGTTTGTAAGGTGTTTGTATGCAAATGCTCATGACTAGGAAGGAAAGATCAGAAGTGTAGTCAGAACCCCAGGAACTGTAGATCGTGTATAGATCCAATAGGCAGCAGGGTGTTTGTTTAAGTTAAGCACTCTCCTTTTTGGTATCAGAGCCGGTTCGGTAGTTTCGGTAGAACCTATAGAGGTCTAGGTAGAATGTATCATGTCTTCATCTGGTGCAGATGAAGTAGGAGAAGAAGAATTAACGCAAGACGTTCGTGAACAACGAATTGTTAATAGGTTTGATTATCTGACTATTCAGGGTGGACCACAGAGAGGAGCGGTAGTGCTGCGTTTCCTGGGTTTTGGTGTGATAACACTTGTAGGAATAGATCTAAAGGAAGCCCGAATCGGAGATGTAGCAGTAGAGATAGCTCATAGTGACTTTCATACACGCGCTGAGGTTTGGTTGAAGGTGAGAAATGGAACAGAGGGATGGGTGTCAGTCTCACAGCTACATACACAATACTACTACACTTCGTACCTTGCGTAGAGTAACGCCTATGTTCGCTAGGAGGCAACGTGGTGTGCCGAGGTTGGGAAACATTTGGATTCCCAAGGCTATTGTCTCACCTAACCATTTTGCCAGATTTTACATCCCTGGTGTGGAGGATATGTTCCAGACTGGAGATCGTCTTGTCAGGGTGGAACATGTTGGATCAAGGTCTCGTCTCATAAATTGGAGAGTGTGGCGCAATCCAAAAGGGAAGTGGCAGTTCCAGCAGGAATTCGCAGATGAGCAGTGTTTTTCTATTTTTCCATCTAATTTTGCACCTTTGAGACCAGTGGCTGAGGGAGTTCAGTTTGAGTTTGATGTGTAGCTCGAATGACATCTGTTTTTTTCAAAAATCAGAACTGAGCTGCAGAGGTTGAGAAACTTGTTGATTCTGTTGACACCTATTTGTTGTTTAAGGACTGTGTGTTCTAGGCGGTATTGCAATTTTTGTTTGTTGCTGCATATTTGCGAAATGACCAGTCCCTAGGGAATGGATGAGCTGTTCTGGGGACGAGACCATGAAAATGCTAATGATTGGGCAGAACGACTCACCATGGCCGCTAAGGTGCGAGACTTGAATGGACACAAGCTCTTTAAGATTGCCAAGTTGAATATGAGGGGTCACGCCAAGGAATGGTTCAAGAGGTTGCAGCCGACACCCGTCGATTGGGCGGAACCAAGGACGTTGATAGTACAGAAGTATGGGGATGTTGATGCTGATGACATTAGGATGAAGTTGGATGCCATCAAGCAAGAACTTAGGGAGAGAGTTCAAAAGTGTTTTGAACGTCTCGACAAATTGTTTCAGAAGGGCTAGCTACAAGACGCTGAGCAGAAGAGGAGATTCCTGGCCAGGTTGAGGCCAGAGATTCGGAAATTGTGTGTGGTGAGAACGTTTATAGACATTGAAAAATTGGTTGGTGCTACGACGGAAGTGGAGAGAGTTCTGGGCGAGCTCGGGGAAACTCCGTATGAACCTCTAAAAGAGGAACAAGAAGAGGAGTCCTCTTAGACCATCATGGAGAAACAAGTCACTGCTCTAAACAATACCCTCATGAATTTCTTCAAGGGGGCTGTGCTGAATCTAGAAGCATCATCGTCTTCCACCGTGTTTGGAGGATGCCAAATCTGCAAAGGAGGGGACTATATGGCCACCACCTGTCCAAGGCTAAATGAAGCACGGTCAAAATGTGCCAAGTGTAAAATGCCTCATAGGACAGAAAATTGTGGCATAAAATGTTCCTTCTACTCAAGGTTGGGGCATTCTGAGGACTGGTGTTGGAAGAAGCCCAAGGATGGGAAATTACAATCTGGAGCAGCAAACTTCTTGGAGGTGTTGCTGAATGATGAGGCAGCGACCAAATAACAACTTAACAAGCTGTGTGGTAATGAAAACATGTTCTCTTACACCCGAGTGCCAAGGAGGAGAACTCCTGTCGAAGTGACACCAGAAAGGGTTGGGCCGATCCTTGAAGCTGCAGGGGAAGGTGCAAGCCGGGATACGTCAGTTAGATCCAAAATTCTTTCACACTTCATAAAGGGAAAGATTTCCCTCTCACCTATGGAGACCATTCTGATGATCCCTGGAGAATTGGAGCACCTTGAGAGTTTGGTGAAACTGGCAAGGAGAAAGAGGGATTCAGAAGCAACTGAGAATCAAATGTCAGTAGTTTCTGCGATTCCATCATTAAAGAAGATCTACATCAACAAGACTCATTGAAACAAGACTCTGCATTTGTTGGTGGAGATCAGCAACTACGTTATAGAAGGTCTGGTGGATAATGGAGCTTCCATGTCTGTTATGGCTGCAGCTGTAGTTGGAGAGTTGGGCATGATGCATCTTGTGACAGGAACTGAAACCTACAAGACCGCATCAGGAATGATCACTTAGGCCTTAGGAAGGATTGATGAAATACTAGTCAAGGTAGGAGGCGTACAGTGCGCCATGACCTTTATGGTTGTGGACACGGACAGTTACGACGTGCTTCTTGGACTGGACTTTTTGATGAAAATTGGAGTAGTAATGGATGTGGAACGAGGTTTGCTACAAGTGAGACATGGTCCTGGGACCAATGTGGAGGTGTTACCGTTGATGGTGGTGAACTTGCTATAGAGGATGAATTCGGGAGCTCTGGAGCAAGAGGCGTCAACCACCTGGAAAGACACGCGCGTCGATTGAGATTCTGACTAGATGCCAGAACAGGTTCAGACAATTGTGACCAAGGAAGACGATGTATTCCTCGGATTCTGATGATGACACTGATAGCAGTGGATACTATGATTCGGAATTTAATCAGTTGAAGCAAATTGACTACAAGGATGAGTTTGAGGATGCTGATTTGGAGGAATTGGTGAAATTCAGAAGGGTCGCAAAAAATGTTGCGACTGATGCTACAAGAGCAAGGTGACGAGTTCATGGCAAAAGAGGTCACTGATTTAGATGATTACGCAGATTGGATCAGATGGGCCTCTGATGCAGAACAAAGCAGACAGGCTGTGTATGAATCCATACAGGATTTACCTGTCCCATTGCTGCTGCAGCAACCCAGCCCAGCCCACAACTCTTCGATTCCAGTGCTGTTGCAGACTGTCCAGGTGAAAGATGGTAACCTTGATTGCAAACCCGCTGAGAAATTGGCATCTTCCAACCATTAAGAAATGGACAATAGGTGGAAAGAAATCTGCCAGCGAATCAGGATAGACACTGAATTGGATGATGAAGGACAGCACCAGATCTGGGGAATCCTGGAGCGGTACCAAGACGTCTTTGCTTGGAGCAAGGGAGAACTTGGCTGTTGCACCATTGGAGAGCATTGTATGGACACGCAAGGACTCCCACCTTGCAGAGCATCTCCTGGTCGATTATCATACTGGGAGGAGGTTGAAGTAAAAAGGCAGATAGATGTTCTGGTAAATTTGGGTAAGATGAGGCCCAACAACTCTGAGTATGCCTACCGGGTAATGCTGCTAGTAAAGAAAGATGGGAGCAGACGTTTTTGTGGAGACTATCGACCATTCAACGCACAAACGCGTCAAGATTCATTTCCGATGCCACTCGTGGAGGATGTAATTGATCAGCTAGGAAACTCATCATGGTTCACTACCTTAGACTTGCAGTTAGGTTTTTGGCAAATTCGGATGGCTCCAAAAGACATAAAAAAGACCGCTCTAATTACTAAGACTGGATTGTATGATTGGACGGTTATGTCGTTTGGATTGAAGAATGATACGAGTACATTCACATGAACCATGTCAGAAGTCTTTAAGGACTTGGGTAGCAAATTTCTGAAGGTATTCGTTGATGACCTCAATGTACATAGTGAGAGTTGGGGGGAGCATCTCCAACATTTGAATGCAGTTCTCTGCAAACTCAGGGAAATAAATCTTGAATTGAACCCAAACAAATGTTGCTTTGCTGCTAAGTCCATCACATTTTTCGGCCATGTGGTAAGCAAGGAGGGCACCAAGCCAGATCCTGGGAAGATCGAAGCAGTTCTGCATTTCCCAACACTGAAAACAGTCACCAGTGTCAGGTCGTTTTTAGGTCTAACAGGTTACTACCGAAAGTACATTCGAGGCTATTCGAAATTGGCGGGTCCTCTGTTTGAGTTGACAAGGAAGGATTTTGCATTTGTGTGGGATGTGGGTTGTTAACAGGCATACCAGGCATTGAAGGTAGCGCTGGTGGACGCGCCTGTGCTCACACGACTAGATTTCAGAAGAACATTCTGGCTGGATGTAGACTGGTCGCCCAAGGGTGTTGGAAGTATATTGTCACAGAAAGAAGGCAGGTTTGAGAAGGTGGTAGCGTATGCCAGCAAGAGCCTAACAGAGGCACAGAAGAAGTTCCACCCCATGGAAGGGGAATGCTACATGCTAATTTGGGGCATCATGCATTTCAGGCAATACTTGCACAAGAATCATTTCATTCTACGCACAGACCACAAGCCGCTTAAATGGTTGGCTACTGTGTCAGATGCGAATGGCAGGAGAGGAAGGTGGGTAGACATGTTGCAAGATTTTAGCTTCAAGATAATACACCGACCAGGACTCAGGCATACAAACGTCGATGCTTTGAGTAGGAATCCAGTTGGACCAGTTGTTGATGACGATGACTTTAGTGAAGAGATACAAGACATTGCGAGTATTCGAACTGATGCATCTAAAGGAGATGAAGAGTTTCTCTGTGTTCGGACAGGCAAGGAAAAGGAATGGCTTGGTATCAGGAGAGGGGATAAGGAATTGGTACAACACCGTGCCTGTTGTTTCGAGATTAACCACTATAGGTATGATGGCAGCCATCAGTTGTATGTAGTTAACGTTGTATCAGGAGAAGAGCAGCCCGAGGAGGTTGTTTCAGGTGAAGCAGAAGCTACAGTTGGGGGTAAACCTGTGCAGGACGATGGTGAGCGAATAGTGGTGAAGAGGAGAAGACCCCAGTACTTTGACAAACGGCAGCAACTGGATCTGATTTTGGAGGCTAAGGAACTAGTTGAGTTTAGGGACCAGGAGTTGAGTCCTACCGAATTTGATGAGGAGGAGGACCAGGAAATGGATGCAAAGTGCATCGACATCTGGGAAGATGCAGTCTGTCTGGGATTATTGAAGAATGGTGCACTGCCCGATTCAGTGGACCTTGAGAAAAACAAGAGGGCCAGAAAGAGGGTGAGCAATTACTACTGGAAGGAGCAAAGGCTTTATTTCAAAGGGTTGCTCGTGCCCAAGCCAGAGGAAAGGATGTCCCTGGTAAGTCAAATGCATGAAGATCTGGGGCATTTCAGGGAACAGAGGACGTTGGTTGAGATTTGTCGAAGGTACTTTTGGCATCATCGAACTGAAGATGTTAAGGTGGTGTCAGAAGTTGCCAACAGTGCCAGCTGATGAGGAGCAAGGGTAGTATCCATTCTGGGGATGAGCAATTGAAGAACATTCCCATCTGTGACTTATTCCATAGAGTTGCATTGGACATTGCAGGACCTTTGCCTGAAACCAAATCAGGAAACAGGTACATTTTGGTGGCCATCGACCACTATTCCAAGTGGTGCAAGGCAAAGGCGGTTGCTGACCATAGTGCTAAGACTGCATCTAGGTTCTTGGAGGACGACATCATCTGCAGATATGGAGTACCCAGATTCATACCCACTGACAATGGTGGAGAATGGGCTACAAAATTCGAGATGATGTGCAAGGATTACGAAATCCAGCATCAGCGCACTGCACTTCAGTGGCCTTAATGCAATGGGATGGCAGAGCGCATGATTAAGACCATCAAGCATGGCATCACTGTTCTTGCTACAACACCAGGTAATATGGATTGTTGGGACGACCATCTAGTTAACATTCTGTTTGGGTACCGATGGGGGATCCAGGCTAGTACAAGGTTTTCACCCTTCATGATCCTAACTGGTCGCACACCACGTCTCAGGGTAGACAATTACATGCACGCCCTGACTACTAAGATTGATGTTGGTGCGAAGGTGGAGGTGGCTGTAGCACAATTTCTGCAGAAAATGGAGCTCATTGCAAGCATCCACGAAAATGTTTTGCTCAATGTGGAGCAAGCATAGAAGCAGCAAAGGAAGACTTATGCCACCCGGAAAGGTAAGCATCTGTTTGAAGGTTTGGTTACAGGGGTGACGATGGTGAAGATGAAGAAACTAGGAAAGAGAAGAGCTTTATCTACAAGCTGGGAGGGTCCATATCAGTTCGTCGGGCATGCTAATGGGAAGGGAAACTTTGACTTTGAAGAGGGCAGTCGATTATGCATTGTCCAAGATGCTGATGGACATTAGTTGGAAAGGTTTCGTCGAGATTTCCAGATCTATCACATTCCACCAAATTAAGTGGGGCTGAGGGACTCAGCTTTTCAACTACGGAGGGGTTACACATGTAACACGAAATTAAGTCGCCACGCCAGTGTGAACACTTCCTGATCTTGGAAATTAAGTTTGCTTTATTAGCCATTTCTTTTTGTGGCGGCTATTTCTCCATTACTACTGCATGGAAATGCATGGGAAATCTCTCTATGGGTGTGTGTGAGATGTTGTACAGGAAGGAATGAATGGCAGCTACTACTAAATGAGCATGGAGGCTGATCACACATGGTAGAGGTGGCGCCGAATTATGGTGAGGATTGGAGCTACAATTATGAGCTAAGGCGGTTTGGAGGTGTTGAAGAGATGAGCTATGGAGGGGGTCCTCAATTTTTCTGCAGAAAAGCCAGTAGAGGAGAGGAACACGAACTGTGGTTGAGGAGCCTATAAGATGTATAGGCAGTAAAAGAGATCTGCTGGTTGCCAGCATTCTTGGCTAGTTACTGATTTTTTCCGTTGCGCCAGTAGCTCGGCCAAGGAATTACATTTTGTTTTCATGTGGCATTGTCTGAAAGAATAATAGAGTGAAATCCAAAGCCAGAAATCTGTTGAATGTGTTAGTATGGAAGCCCATGAGCACAAGATGTGTGTGTGAGCAGAAGTTTGCAGGGTGTTTGTAGGCGAATGCTCATGACTAGGAAGGAAAGATCAGAAGTGTAGTCAGAACCCCAGGAACTGCAAATTGTGTATAGATCCAATAGGCAGCAGGGTATTTGTTTAAGTTAAGCACTCTCTTTTGTTGGTTATAGCATTACTAGTTGACACAATTCATCAATATAATTTATTATGGTAAATAGGTTTATTTTTATGTTATTTTAAATATCTTAAGTTATTTTAGGTTATACCTTATGTTATTTAAACTACCCTAGGTTATTTTAAGTTATACTTTAAATTATTATAAGCTACTATGGGTTATTCTACCTTAAAGGTTATATCCTAATTTATTATAATTTTTTACTTTAGGTTATTTTATCCTAAGGTATAATAACTTGAAATAATTACATATAAAAAAATGACATGTAATAACGTAAAGTGGAATAACCTTGGGTAAAATAATCTAAAATAATTAATAATAACTTTGGTAAAATAACTTAAAATAACCAAAAATGGCCTCTGATGGAATAACCAATAATAAACTACAGTATAATAACTAATAATACCTTATAATAAAATAACCAAAAATAGCCACGATTAATTTATGATAAATAGCTGAAAACAGCCAATAATAGCCTATGATGGAATAATTTATAATAACCAACACTAGTTTCTAATATAAATAACCTAGAATAACCTATGAAAGAATAACCAAAAATTGCCAAAAATAGCCTAGGGTAAAAAATAATGTGCATAATAATATGTGACGACAAGAAAATATCATTCATTTAAATAGTGATTCAATGGTTAAAGACTTGTTCTTTAAACATGATGGTGAGAGGAAGTGAAGGGTTCAAACATTCACATTTACACCTTAATTTGGTGGGGTAGGTGTTTAAGTGGGATAGGTTCTTAATTTAGGTTAGTAGTTTAGGTTAAGTAGTTTAATGGACGCTCCTAGGTGCCTAATTTAGGTTTGGAACTTTAAAAATAATGAATTAATTATGAAAATTTACTTATTAATGAGTTTGATTAATGATTAGTGAATTCACTTGTCTGTAACAATTGGTCCCCATTTATTAAGGGGTTGGCCCTTTTCACCATATTAAATTTGTCCAATTTCATTCAAAATCTAATTAAACACATAGTGAACTTGAATGCATGTTAGTGTAATGAATGAATGTAATGAATATAAAATATTTAAAAAATCATTTGCTATATATATTTTAATTTTTAAAGGATTTGAAATACTTTTAAAATGACATAATCATATATAATAATTATTCACAGCTTTACATGATAATATAATTTAACATCTTTTTTAATTGTGAATTTATTTTATCCTTGTAAAAATAATAAATAAAATAATCCATCTCTTTTTGTAACTAATCACAATCTACCACATCATCTTAGTAAAACAACCCAATACTTTCTAAATAATCACTTAAGTAAGCAATCTTAGCTCCTATTGACATGTTTGGACTAGTATTGTTTACTTATAAAAAACTAAAATAACCCCTCGTGATTATCAACCTAGGTATATATACCCACTTACTTGTTGGGGGCAAAAAAATTTAAAGAATTGATAATCCTAGGAACCTCTAGAGATTGAAGCATGAAAGGACCTTGTGCTCCAAATAACCATTAGCTTTGAAAAGTCATGCATTTTTTTGAACTTCAGTTGGGCTTCTTGAGTATTGTGACTAGTTCTTTTATAGGAGAGTGTTTGTTGTGTGAGGAAAACACAATAATGACATGCACACTATGTGTTGTCTTGATTTTGGGGCCTTTTTCCACCTCTCTTTTCTTCATATGTATTTGTTTATTTTCCTATCCTTATAGCTTGTAACACTTTGTACTTGTATTCTTCTTCTTTGGGGTATAATAACAATGTTGTTCCCTTTCAATTGTTTGGAAATTGTTGTTGACGTTTTTATTTTTGTGGTTTGTTCGTGGTTTCATTTGATTTCATCTTTTTTGTGATGAAGAGGTGTGACATGGAGTTCTTAATCAAGAGGTCACATGTGTGATTTCTAACGATGGCAACAACATTTTAGCTTTAAGAGTCGAGTTTTTAAAAAAATTTGATTAAAAAAAAACTCATCCCCTTTATTATTTTTTGAACATGTTCGCTTCAAGCCTGCATGTTGTTACCTCCTCCTCATGTTTTATTTTGTAAAAGTGATGCATTAGGTGCACAACTTATGTTTAAGAATTTTTGTTGTTGTTTGATAGTCCATTTGTATTGAATTATGTATGTGTGAATGTTGTCCTCTTGTTAATCATAAAAATGGTGTGGTGGCCCATTGAAATGTTTTTTTTTGTGTCTAATGGAGGAAAAATGATTGATATTTTTAGTTTAAGGAGGATGGAGATGATCATCATCAATTGAATGGCTACATGTTATATGTGGGAACTTATCAACAAGTGTTATGAATTGTTTGGGAATGTGGGGTGGGAAATGTTTGCATGAATTGTTTGTTCCATGTTTTAGTTTTAATTTTGTTATCACATGATGTTGAAATGATGGCACAAAGTTTTTGAAGATGGGTTTGCCCATGAGTGTATGAAAGGTTGAATTTCAAGTTCATAAAAAACATCACACATTCTATTAAATCAATTTTCTTATGAGGTTTAAGGATATGGTGATGTTAAATTCTTTCATGTTTAGTGTTGTTTTGTCAAGAAAAAGGCATATAACTATTAATGGGTCTACATGCTTAAGCTTTAGTGGTCACTATGATTTAATTGGCCTTCAATTTCCCTTTTGTTATAGATGATATTGTCAATTCAATAACCACATGTATGTGGATAATAAAAATTCTAACTAGTTATTAAAGATGATAACAAATCATAAAGGAATTTGAATTTGGAGAGAAAAATGTGGGTATTGGAGAAAGTAATTTGATGAGTGGGTGATTTGGATCTAATTGGTGTCAATCACAAAATGTCATGAGAAACCATTGTGTATATGGTATTAAATATTATAATTACCAAGTCAAAAAACCATGTTGAAAGAAGAGATTGTAATGATATTTTGAAAGAATTGTCATTATGGGTGTCTTTTATGAGCCCTAGAGCACTTGTATAGTCCTTTTTATTACAAACATGTTGACTACTTTTTTTTGCCTAATGTACACGTGATACAAAAGACTATTTTAACCTTTCTAATTAAACTTTTAAAATTTTACATATCTAATGTCAAATTTGAAAAAAAAATCCACAACTTAAAATATGGTGCTAACTCCAAAACTTTTTCATGCCTTTAGTTTTTAATTTTTAGATTTATAACCAATTCAAGTACATGACTCACTAGATAATTAGATAACCATTTAATTAATAATGATTAAATTTAACATAATTTGAAATATAAATTTTACACTACAAATATTAAGTATTCATTATCAACTACAAATAAATAATAATTTCTAAATATTTAACTAATTATCTATCTAGTTTTCCACAAGTTGTTAATATATAACTCAAAAATAAATAAATAAATAAATATTTTATTACTTTTTAATATCTAGTAGAATTTTACAGAATATAATTCATTTAATCTCAAAACAAATTTAAAAAAATCAAATTATAAATATTGAATGAACAATTGTTAGAAAAAACAATTCCTACATGATTTTAAACAAAAAGTAATATTAAAATAGTTACATTAATTACTATATGATACATTTATTATTGTAAAAAACTTTATCCTAGATAAGTAATTACAGAATTTTAAAAACTACAAACTTAAATTACTTTATAATAATTCCTGAACTTACAATCATTAAAATAATTATTTAACTACATTAAAAAATTTCCAAAAATTTAATTCAGATTTAAAGTTATAAATTACAGATTGTGAATAATTATGTTCATTAAAAAATAATTATGCATATACTACAATTAATTCTTATATGAGGTAATCACAATGATTTTAAATTAATTTAACATTAATTATAGTAATTAATTTCTTTTAATGTAAGAATATAAAATTTATAATGTAAAAATTTATGTTTTAAAAATAATCATTTAGTCTAACTTATAAGTAATAAATGTAATAATTTATAATTATTTATAAAAGTGATTCATTATGGATAACACTAGTGGAAAAAGCCCTAAAACCCAATCAATAATTTTTGGAATTGAAATATTAATTTTAGATTCTAAAAAAAAATTCAAAAATCATTTTTTAGATGAAATAAGTCTATGAATTTAAATTAAAAATTTCAGAATTGAAATGTTAATTTCTAGGTTCAAAATTGAAATGTACATTTTTAGACTCAATTAATAATTTTCTGAATTGAAATATTAATTCCGAGAATTCAAAATAATAATTTGGAATTGCAATTTCAAGTTTCAAATCAAATATTTTTTTAGTTTAAATTTAAAGACTCAAAATTGAAATATTAATTGCTAGAATGGAAATAATAATTTAGAATTCAAATATGAAGTTTTAGATCAAATAAGTTTTTTGAATTTAAATAAATTTTTTAAACATTCGAATAATTTTTTAAGGAATTGAAATAGTAAATTTCAGATTCAAATATCAAATTTCAAATTCAACTAATTTTTTAAAGAATTGAAATAGTAGTTTTCAGAATTGAAATATACTTTTAAGGATCAGTTTTTTAAAAAAAAATTAAATGTAAAAACTCAGAATTGAAATGCTAATTTTCAAAATTTGGAGAGTGTTTTTTGATATTCAAATAATTAAACAAAGAATTCCAATAAGAATTTTTAGAATTAAGATAATAGTTTTTAGATTCAACTGTTTTTGAATTTTATATACAGAAAATGAATTCCATTAGTAATTTTCAGAATTGAAACATCAAATTTAATGTTGAAATATAATTTTCATAATTTGAATTATATTTTTATATTCAAACATATATTTTTGAATAAAACTAACAATTTTAAGAATTCATATTTAAAACTTGAATTTCAAATATTTATTTTTAGATTTAATTAAAATGTTTCAGAATTGGAATAACAATCTTCATGTTCAAATATAATTTTCAGAAATTAAATAAGAATTTTCAGTATGGAAATATCAGTTTTCAAAATTGAATAACAATGTTCAGAAGGTCAAATATTGATTTTCAGAATCAAATAAAATGTTTTAGAATTGGAATAACAATTTTTTGCCTCAAATAATGTTTTTTAATTAAACAAAAAGATCAGAATGCAAAGAAAATAATCAAATTCACATAAATATTTCCTAAATTAAAATATCAATTTTAAAATTCAAGTATATGTACATTTCATAATTGAAATATTAATTTTCAGATTTGAATAATAAATTTTAGAGTTTAAATATTAATTTTTAGATCATTATATGAACAATATACATACATACACATAATTAATATACACACAAATATATATTTATGATATATGTGATATATTGTAAATATAATTTTAAATACATACATAAAAATAGACCCCTATGTCACTGGAGAATACCTTTGAGATGTGATTAATTTGGTGATTATTGTGAGTAATGGGACATATCAAAATATACATGGATGAAAATAAACTTAAAAACCATCCAATTGATAGGATTAAGTTTCCAATAGTTGCATCATAGTTGTAAGGATGACCAAAATAGTTAAAATTTGATCTTATAGTTGTAAATATTACTAAACTTAGTCATAAATGACTACAAGTCACATGTAGTTACAAATGAAGTGGTTACATTTTGGCTGATTTGTACTAGTGTAACCACAACTTATAACCATTAATCCTTTTTTATGTGATAAGGTTTTTTAAGTTAAAAAAAATAGATATAACCATCTAATTTTGGGTCTTGAAATAATTGGTATATTAATAAGGAATCAACATGAGTGAAAATTGAAAAAAAAAGGTAGAAAATGTTTTTAAAAACATTAAAAACAATTTGTTTTGAAAAATGTCAAGTTCTTAAATTGTGATGTAGTTGAAAGACCCAAAATTGTAATTATTTGAAAAATCAAATATTCACACAACACTAGTTTGGACCCATTAAACTATGATTATGACTCACATCAATTTAGAAAACTACATAGATTGTGAAATGTTTTGTCAAAGTTGACATGATAAGATAACAAATAAATGTCTATTAAATTCATGATGTGTTGGACCATTTGTGTACTTAGATGTAACAAGATCAAATAAATTGTTGAAGTGTTATACAAATCCAAAGTATAAAACATAATAAATCATTAACAAAATGGAGACAAGGAATGCTAACTCTATTAGTTCAAAGATCCCCGTAGTTCAAATTCTATAACATTGTCATCAAGGCTAAATTTGATATTCATGGCTGTAATGATATAAAATCCTAAACTAATTATGATCAACCTAAACAAATGGTAATCAACAACACAACAATAATAAATTGCAACAACAACAACATCAAAAGAAAAATGAGACCCTAACCCCTTCACAACCAACATTATGAAAAATGTTTTGTGCAAATAGTATATAATTAATATGCTAAAGAGAAAGCTCCAAAATGACCTTGAGGATTTTGAACCAAGCCAAGTTATAATAATTTTTTTTTGCAAAAGGAATGGATTTAATTAATTGATTCAAAGCAACACAATGTAACCTAGTCTTTGTGTTTGGTATATGAGATTGATGTTGGTGAGAAGCTTGGGGGACCTAAAATAAATTTGAAAATTGTGAAATCATGAAGTAATGATGAAAATGATGAAGAAGGTTAGAATGTAGGTTGGGGGGAACATAAGCCATAACACATTCATGACTTCATCTTAAGTTTAGTCTCTAATTTAATATCTTAAGGTATTAATCAAAATATCTTTAAATTAAAAAGTTCCATTATGCATCTCTTGTGACCTTGTTCACATAGAAACATAAGTACATATTCATTATGTTCATTTACTTGAAGTGACATCACACTTTTAAAACCTCCTCCTCTCTCCCCCCCCCCCAAAAAAAACTAACCCTTCAACAAATTGTTGATGCTAATTCAAAAATCAATTGGTCATTCATCCCAAGTTGAACAACAAGATATGAGTATTGCTTAAAAAACTAGTCACATTCTCCAATTTGTTACAAAATTGTTTCTTGAAGCTCCATTTCATTCATAAATTATTCAACTATTACTTGCTTTAATTAGATAAAGACATCTTTCTATTAGGTTGTTATGATACTAAATATTTGTGAGCACAATAAGCTTCCATTATTTCTTTCTAGCTACATGTGCTCACAATCACCTCATAGTTTTATTGATCAAACAAGTACCGAATTCAAAAATTGGGAGAGATGTGAATTGAACCATGATGTAGCACAAAATTGCATTTTTAATTTTTTTAATGGGAACATGTTCTTCAAGTACCTAACATTGATTAACCATATATTTTCAATCCAATTATAACTCTCCAATGGAAAATGCTTATTGATGCAACATAAAACAAAATTTTAGTGTTAGTGTCTTTCCATTAGACAATTGTGATTAGATCACATTATGTGTAACTATGATCACAATAACCTAATGGAAAGAGATCATAAGGACATCTTTCCTTTAGAGGACTATTATGACTTAAATTATCATAACAACCCGTTTTCATTACATTTTTTTTTTCCCACCTAATTGGGCTCACAATCATTTCACACCTTTACATTGACCAAATGTAAGAGCTACAAGAATTATGAATCAAACTACGCATCACCATAAAATGACATTTGTCACTTTTATTTAATTAAAACCTATGAGTAAATACAAGATATCTAGATTGTCAATCTTATTAGCAAATTCATAAGTTATAAGACAAGTATGCAATGAAAAGCAAACTGTCAATGGCTTTCTGTTGGGTTGCTGTGATCAAACTTATCCTGTGTTAGCTATGATCAGAGTAGCCCAATGGGAAAGAGACTCTAGGGATATAAATTTCCCTTAGGCATCATGCATGATAGCAGAATCTGTTATTAGATAATCCCAACTTTCCAATGTAATTTGGGCTCCACTGGTGATCCTAGTCTTCATCTCAGAGCTCTGCAGGTCAAGGTGAGGACCAAAGTACAAAGCTTGGAAAGCTATAGAATCCAGTTGGGGCCCCTTAGATGTTGACATCTGCCATTTAAAGGAAAAAAAAACTCAGAGCATCTTGTTTTCAAAGTTTTTAATTTCTCCCACAATAAAAAATGTACACATTTCCAAAAGAGTTTGCACTTTCCAATAAAATGTGACTGATTTCAATCACTTTGTGTTAGCTTTGCTGCTGTGATGACCATTGACAACAAGAAGGTAATGGAGACAGAGAGAGAGACCTTAGGCTAGCTTTGATGAGCAGAGAGATATGGGTGACAGAGCATATGATGACAACATCACTGGCAGGCATACAAACAATTGGTGACTTGTGTCAAAATGGGCTCATGTACTTGTAACTGCAAAGACACTTGGCATGCGGGGATTCAAAAGATATGTGCATAGACAGATGGAAGTGTCATGCATTGCCTCCTGGCACCTGTCTGAGAGTCAGGAGTTATGGTTTCCAAATGAGGCATCGTGAGCAGCAACACCTGTCCTTGTTATTGTTTAATATTCAGGGCCTCTGTCAGATGCAGCTTCTCTCGTTGTTGCTGGCTTGTACTACATAAGAAGTCCCAGCAAGATGTTGCTCCAATACTAGCTTTCACTTTGCCTAATTTTCCACATTTTCAGCATCTTCATCAAGTTTCTTCTCATTCCAAACCTTTGCTAAATTAGCTGCTGTGTAGGTCTCTTTTTACTTTTAAGAACTAGAACTGCATTGGGTTACAAAGTTTTCAGCTCGAGAGTTGAGCATTGCAGTAGACTAGTCCGTTGATCAGCAGTCTGACTTTGTTGTACAAGATGAATAAAGTGAAGGGTGCTATTGCAAGCGTGACTGGAAACAAGCCTCAGAACGATGGCTTGACGGGAACCGGAGGAGGAGGAACTGCACCTCTTGGCGCTGGAACTGGAGGTGGCTATCAGCCGCATGGAACTGGTACTGGAGCAGGAACAACAGCTGGACCTCTGGGCACTGGAATTGGAACTGGCGCTGCTGGTGGAACCGGGTATGGGAACACCGGAACTGGCCAAGGCATCGCCGGGAAGATAGAAAATGCTTTGGGAGGAGGACAGGGCAATGGAGCTGTTGGAACTGCTGGAAACACAGCTGGGACTGGATATGGTCCAGGCGCTGCTGCAGCTCCTGCTGGAGGAACCGGAGGAACTGGCCAAGGAATTGTGGGGAAGGTAGAAAATGCTCTGGGTGGAGGACAGGCCGGCAGTCAACTGGGGCCTGGAGGCACTGGAACTGGAACAACTGGAGCTGGCTATGGCTCAACAGGCACAGCTGGGACGGGAGGCACTGGGCAAACTGCAACTGGAGCTGGTGGTTTGATTCAAAAGGCCAAGGACAAGCTCACTGGCAACCGCCACCAGTAGACTTTGCACACACCCACCCAATACATGAACAAAACTTGCAACAGGTAAGTGACATCTTGAAGCATTTTGATTGCATTTGCATTTGCTGTATGGAAACATGCTTCCAGTTTGTTAAGTTTTGTGAGTAAAGATCTCTTCTCAAATTTACTGTCTGCAATCATAGAAACATGACAAACATGTTTTTAAACATATGCATTTTACATTTTGAGCAGTATCTCAGAGCATGCTCTTCCAGTCTGAGGACTTTTATGAGCAAAAGGAAGATCTTGTTCAAGTGACCTGCCTTGGGTAAAACAGGAGCTAAAAAGATGAATTCTTCCTAAAAATGCCCTCTACTGGATTTTGCAGAGCACATTTTGCAGGACGCTGGAAAGCTTGAGTTTGGCAAATGTTCATTCCAAACTGCTATAAAAAGGAGGAGAAATAGAGACTTATCTTGCATTTTGTAAATGTGTAGCAGAAATGACAGTTTTTGTGTAAATATGACCAATAAACACATTCCAAGAATTTTTCTGCCTTCAGCAACCTATCTACCTAGTTGTTGAAAGTGCAGATTCCACAAGCATCTCAGATTAGGCTTTCCTTTAATGAGTCAGAATGGTGGTGAATAAATGAATAATACCAGCAACTATAGTCAAGAGAAAGATGGTAAATGTGGGTCAAGGTTGCAATCACTGTTGTGCGGGTATATTGTTGTTGATATAACCTCTGGATGGTGTGTTTAGAAAATTCCAACTTATATGTGTAAGGGTATATTATCACTACCCTACATTTCTGGGTTTGGGTAAACAGAAATTCAAGGAATTTTGTTAGCCTTGAGATAAGGTCAAAGCACCCATATGTCATATACCATTTTTTTCTTGTTAAAATGGGTATATGTTTTCTTCATTTACCCAGTCTAATAATCAAGAAAATATTTGGACTTAAGCAAACATTAAGACAAATTTTCAAAGACCAAATCCAATGGGAATTTTTCGGACAATTTTTGACAGTCTCTTGCCTTTTCCATTTCATGTATGAGAGAAACATCAAAAAAATTTGGACAATCCCAAAACCCAAAACTTTGGTGGAGAAATAGAGCTGCCAAAGCAGGGAACAAATGACTAGAACTTCCTCACACCACACATCTAAGGTTAGAATTAGGATTTATAGTTAGGGTAATAAGAAACTTATAACTCCTATTTGCCCTAAACCTTATTTACCTGGACTCTCAAATATATCCTTCTCTGGTTATGCATAAGTCTTGCATGTGCAAAAGGGTTTTAATGCAATCAATTATTGCTTTTTCTTTCTCATATAACTGGTTAGGTTGATTATCAAATTTGTTTATCAATGCCAATGGCAAAGTAATACCAGTTGGTTATCAGTTTACCCATTAATTTTTGGTATTGATTGCTGGTTATAAAGAAGGGTCGGTTCTCAAATATTCGCCTTGAGAATTGTTGGTTATATAGCCTAGGTAAGGTAGATTATGGCGTTGGCTTCATTATAATTATTTTTTCTGTTCTCATGTTATTTTTATAAAAGGAGTTCAAATGTCTGTAAGTAGGCAATATAAGGCAATGCTATCTTCAACTCCCAAAAGGTGAAGAAAAGAAGGCAACAACTTTGGTGTCATCTTCCAACCTCAAATCATACTACAGAAGTTACAATTCCTTTGAATGTGCAAAAATCAAATGCATTAATAGAAAAAAGAAATTGAAAATTTAGACATCTTGGGAGTGTAGTAAAAATTCTGAAATAAAACAAATATTAATTCGCTATGTTTGCAAAACATGGGATGATATGCCCAACTTGCTGCAAAAGGAAGACATCCCCAATCTCAAATATACAATTGACCATATACTGCAGGAAGTACACAGTCGGGGTAAAACTATTTGTCACCTTTGAATTCCAGGTTTGTATTAAGACACAAACTTTATCTGACTAAATGTCACCTTTGAATTCCAGGTTTGTATTAAGACACAAACTTTATCTGACTATTTGTCACCTTTGAATTCCAGGTTTGTATTAAGACAAACTTTGAAAAAGTGTGTTTAAAACAGAATACAATTGCAAATCTGTGACAGGTTTGAACCAGTTCAAAGGCATACAAGGGACAAAGTGAAGATCATATGCCTGTCACAAAACACATGTCCTTTGTCTTTCACTATTTGAGCAAAACTTCATGTAATGGCCTCCCTTACATGGCCCAAAATGGTCACAAGAGAAGATAAGCACCCACCAAAAAACATCCATTTATTATGTTGGGTTCCTTCTCACTGTAATGCAAGCTCCATTTTGAGGTGAAATATACCTCTGACTACTATCTCCATGACTTCTCTGCCCATAAAGTGCAGAATGCTTCTCAAATATTTGACAATCTTTGGAACTTCCCTGTTGATGAAACTCAAGTGCAATATTTGAGATTGCAGAGAATTCGAGGTTTCTTGTTGGGAGGGATTCCAAAAGTAACTAAAATTCTGTCACCTTTAGACTGCTGGAATTTTCAAAAAGTATCTGGCTGCAAACAAGATGAACATGCCAGAGACATTCTGCCATGGCTCCAACAATAAAGAGTAAAACCAAACTAAACCATTCACACACTTACATGGGCATAAGGTGGTTCCTTCAAGGCCAAATTAGACTAAAGCAGCCACATCCTGTGGTCCCACTGGTGGAGCTGCTGTCGTTGGTGATGGACTAGCTGTTGGAGTCTGCACAAGTTGCAACAATCATTCACCTAACATGAGCATGAAAGTGATACAAAAGACATAAGATTTCTTTGGAAATCAGTCACTCAAAAGTTTGCTTGAGGAATGAGAATGGGAACTGTTTAATGAAATGTGTATGCACAGAAAAGCTCATTATCCTATTTAGTTCTGACATGAGGAAACTGGGTCTATGCACCACAGATACCAAACAAGGTCTGCATCTTCTTGGGCAAGTCTGAGCTTTCTTAAATGCCACTCGGTGAGGTTGAGATTAACTCAGAACCTTTACTCAATTATTTAAAGATCAATCTTAGAGGTCTTAGCCACAAAGTACACAGTGATGTTTTGAAGAATCCTTGGAAAGAACAATCCTTGAGAGAATGTACCTGTGGCTGGGTAGACTGACCAATTGTGTATGGGCCATCAATCATAGGTGCAATTTCCATTCGCTGAATATTGCGGCGAGCTACTCTCTCTCGGCAGCATCCCAGCATGAGACGTGCAGCAGTACCCAAGCCCAGGACAACCAGTACACCTGAAACATAGCAGCTGAATTGTTAAACCTCTGGCAACTCTTATCCAGTGGCCCAAGAAAACTTACATACAGGAAACAGCACTCTACCAACTTAGGAAAATTCTCTCTTACTTACTCATATCACATGACACCAGAGATTGTTCTGTTCTTGATAGTTTTCAGCCAGCTAGTTAAGAAAAAGCAGTGATTGTTTGATGTAGCAGGGAGACTGAGATACATGTGTGTTCAATGCATAAAGCAAGTGAAGCTGGATCAAATACAATGCGTGCAAAAATGACAGGCATTATAGCTTCCAGACTGAGCTAAATACATTCATCAATTGATCCTTTCAGTTAGACATGTGCTTTACTGCCTTATTAATGCAAAGATTGGTAATATGCTCAGTAGAATTTATGTGATTGAATTGAATTGATTCCCAAATGGACTGGAACTCTCTATACTCTTCATTTGCCATTCTCTCCATCTCGCATTCAGAACCAGCTAGAGACAGAGTGAAGAGGATGGTTGAGAGAGTACCAATAATGATATTTACAGGAATAGCTGTAGCACCAAGGAAGACAGTGAGGAGAATATCAAACAGGAGGGCAGCAAGCAGGATCAGCATCGCTACCCACAAAGTGCGAACACGAGCCTAACCACACAAACATACAAGAAATTGTTTAAACGTGAGTGACAGCTTGCTTAGCAAGAATCCATCAGGCAGTGCAGCATGTCCAAAGGTTCAAGTCTGAATGACATCCACAAAGAGGCATGTCACAAAAGTCAACAAAATCACAAACACAATAATTGAGCATGGGTGTCGCTTCAACATGGTCCACAGCACTAGTTGTGTGACAGTGTGCCTACTGGAGAAAAGCCCTACCCTTCGTCCTCTTTGTTGTAGCTCCATGGTTCCCATTGCATTTGGAGCCCTGACTCTCCACGCCCAGAACTGAGGCTGCAACACAGACCATGAAGATCATGTCAACATATGAGATACATTTCATTGGAGGATCATGCATCCATGCAACCACTGGAACTCATATCATAATACTGGGGTGTAAGCACCATGGACTTGAACATACAGTGGGAAGCGTTGAGGGAGGGGTTATATTTGTTGCAGAATGCCTGCCACAACACATATACTTTTTAGGCCTTCTTTCAGATATGGAAAATGAGGAAAATATCAAGACCATATATCAGTAAAAAGAAGAGAACATGCAAGCAAGCTAAGCAAAAGCCAACCTGCACAATTTACATTCTACTATACAGAGAGGAGATGAGGCGTACTGGCAAACTTCACACATGTTGGTGCCTTTGTTGCTAAACCATTGATCAATGCAGGACCGGTGGACTTTAGCCAGTTCTGCCCGACAAGAGCATCCCAATTCAATCACTTGTTCTTCTGTGTGTTGCTGGCATATTCTGCATTCAGCCTAGAACACTTCAGATCATGCATCCCAGCTCAGTGATAAAACATGGCAGGTAAGGAGATCCCCAGTCAATCTGTAACTTGGAGAATCATGACATTAAGAGAAACAGCAACAATGTACACAAATACATTGCTGTGCAGATGCAATGTACACAGTATGGAAAGGGAAAAATTGACAGGCTTATTATCACTGACCTGCAGCATTCAACCATGCTGTCAGTACTGAAATTGCTGATTGTGCGATCTGGACCACCACCTACTCTGCCCATATTGTAACCATTCTGAATATGTGCCAAATGCATTGGCTTTCCTGTGTCAACATCGGAGATATCTATTGTTGTGCATCCACTGTCCACTTGATCTCCTACTGCACATACAGTATTACTGATCTTCTGCTCAATTCCCAAAATTGGGAATGTAAACTCTTTGCCACTTTGTAATTCCAGCTGTGTTGTCTCCCCTTCAAATGCACTGAAGGAAGTGTCACTTGGATCAAGGTGTTCATACCCAGCTTTATTTACAGACAAAAAAGGCTTTCTAAAGTCCCCTGCATCATCAGATTCTTTCTTTCTATCTTCCTTTCCATCCTTCCCTGCCCCTGGCTTCGTCACTTGAATTACAGGCAGTCTATTGTTCTCTTGCAAATCTCCACCTTGGTCAGTCTGGTGGGTTTTGGAGGTCTGTCCAACCCCTGGTTCTGCTCCATGGACCCATGCCTGTGGCATTTGAAAGGAGTCCAAAGCCTCTCCGTATGACAAATGTGGTCTGAAGGAAGCTGAATCCACAGAGGACGCAGGCCGCAGATGCACATTCTCAACTGCTTCATGCTGCACCTTGGGGATCTTTATCAGTGAGTTGAATCGTCGAAGCATGCTTGTAGCAGTATTGATTTACCAAATGTTGCACCTAGAAAATTTGCAAATGAACACCATAATTAAATAAACCATGTTCCTCCGCATAAGACAATTTTCTGGGCATGAGAAAGAAATAGAGAATTAGCAGTAATGCAACCTCTGAAATACATTGAAGAAGCTCGATTGAATGCTTGCTTTCTTGAACTCACAATCTTCTCCAGTTCTACAAAGTACCATTAAGGGTCTCTTTCCATTAGGCTGCTGCAATCACAGTTACACATAGTGTGCTGCGATCACAGCAACCTAATGGAAAGCCACTGTTTTTTTCTACAAGAACAATCACTTTCCATTGGAGAGCTACAAGTATGGTGAAAATATGTAATTAATCATGTTAGGCACTCTGGGAACACATATTCTCATTAAAAAAAAGGACGAATGTCATTGTATGGTGGGTCACATTTTGACACGCAGCTCTCACACCTTCTGCAATTTGTCAAGCAGCAATTGATCAATACTTGACCGGTAGAGCTGTGAGATGACTATGAGCACAGCTTGTTGGAAAAACATAAAGGAGAGCTGATGTGATCACAGCAGCCTAATGGAAAGATGTCCTAACTTCTCTGCATTTTTACCCGTATAAAACAGGCAATACACTTCCCTCCTTTCTGATTTAGTCAGTCAATTCAAGTTCGGGGAACAGACAATCCTTCACCAGATCTTCGAAATTGCAGAAGATGATGTTCAACACTTTTTTCCCCTGGGAAGACTAAGGATAGCAACTTGCTTGCTGGACACTGAGACACTCTATTCCTCATTTCATACAATACTGATGCACCTGAGCTTCTTCCAAGATTCCAACCTTCAGATTGTTGTAACCGGATTCCCAAAGACAACATTTGGCCATAGAAAAGCAATGAAAAACACCAAAAACTATTGCTAAGAACCATGTCCACAAACCAAGTACGAATGTTCCTAATACATCCACGATCTCGCACGAGTAATTCTTTCTCTCAGACCGAACTTGATTCGCAGTCTACAAAACACTAACGCTATATTATTATGCGACTTTCAGGCAAATACAAAACAGATAGATGCAACGGGGAAAAACACTCCCGAGCACTTACAAGTAAGTCTATCCGCCGAATGCGAAGCAACAATCCGGTTCCGCCGAAGGCAAAGCAATAATCCGCATCCGCCGAATGCAACGCAATAATCCAGATCCGTTGAATACAAAGCAACAATCCGGGATGCTCTTCCGTAGAAATGTTCACCTGTACAAACTTAACCAAGATGCTTCAATAATAATAATGGAGAGACACCGGAATTGCTGAACAACATTCTTTCAAAAGACCCGAAAAAAAAAAGGAAGCGCGATAAGTGTGGAAGAAGTTAGCAAGCTTGCAAGGAAGAAAGAGCCAAACCGCGAGAGAGAGAGAGAGAGGATGAAGTAGCAGCAACAAACGTCCACCGATAGGGACGAGAATGCTAGACAGAGAGAGTCGTTTTAGAAGGAAAGGCAGTGGGAGATGGAAAATGGAAAGCAGCTGCAGAGGTGAGAGAAGCGATGCGAAGAGAGAGGAGCATGACATATGTCGGGCAGCAAATGGAGAGCAACGAGGAGAAGAAGAAGAAGAAGAAGAGCAACAAAAGCAAGAGGGCGTCAACTTGTCTTCGAACAATGAAAAAGAACAGTTGCTACTGCTGCTGCTGCTGCTGCAGCCTGACGGGACCACCCGGGTATGTACCGGTGTTGGGAGGGTATCAACTTTTGCCCCTGCCCTCAGGGCTTTTTACCTGGTGTAAAAATTGTCAATGTAAATTTTTTTTTGTACCAAAAAATAAATAAATTGTGGCGATACCCGGCGAGTACAAGGGGTGTGCTCTTCCTTTTGCACCCATGAGACAAAAGGGGCTTGTGAGTTGCATTTTAGTTGGGTTTTTGTCTCTGTAGTGGAGGTGGGGGAAGGGTATGTGGCAAGTCATAGTTTGTTAGTTATTGACACATATGACCCTTGTAAGTTGACCTTAAGTTTGGCCTTGGTATGATGCCATGTGTAAATGCTGCTTTTTTCTGATGGGGGAAAGGAATTGTGGCTCCTTTCTCTTCACAAAAGTGTATGTATGTATGTGTGTGTGTGTGTAACTTATATTCGTCAACTGACTAATTCGTAAAACTTGTTACAAATATCATGCATGATTCCCAAA
>Ga0209611_10003710_pt1 | contig 26395 bp, 28 predicted proteins | sample S1TSphgellanicum_3_FD_187693 | JGI IMG/M metagenome (GOLD analysis project Ga0209611, IMG submission 187693) | Host-associated microbial communities from peat moss isolated from Minnesota, USA - S1T2_Fc - Sphagnum magellanicum MG (SPAdes) (version 2) | ecosystem: Host-associated > Plants > Peat...
GTTTTGCTAATGGATTTTGTAATAAAAAAATCCAAAATGACATGCAAAAAAAAAAACCAACATGTTAACATGAACAGGTTGATTTGAATTCACCATTGTGATTGGGGTTGTCTTTTTGATTGGTAAAGTGAGGTTATTTCACTCGTCATTTTGATTAATTGATAGTGCACCATTTGAGTAGTTGAATTTTAAACTAAAATTGAATCATTTTTTTAGATTATTAATTATATATATAAATAGATTGATAATAAGTAGGTTGAAACCATGTGGCAGAACAACCTTGCACAGCTCTACAAGAAACCATGCTATAAAACAAGGCAGTTCTCGTCAGGGCTGCACTGTCAGGCCGGAAACTAGTGCCGAACAGAGCTGGTTAGGGGGTGTTTAGCATCTTTCCTTGCCAGCCTTGTGACATCATTTCGTTACAAAAGTGTAAGGTTCTTTTTTTGAAAAAAGAACATTACACTTTTGTAAGATCCCTGAAATTGAAAACAGGAAATTTTTGCCAGGGGAGGCGATTTGAACTAAATTTGAAAAGTTCTTTGCCCTACTAAGGTAGCGCATGTGTTAAGATCAGGAGAGCGAACGTTGTTCGGTCAGGTGGGAATGGGTTCTACCAGTTCCACCAGTTTGCGTAACCTACGTTCCTCACAATTAATTCTCGTCACAGGAGCCGTCGATTTATATCGCAATTGGAACTGGCAGTACAAAAAGTGGAACCCCACCGATGATTGCCCATCCAACTTAGGGAAAAAGCCAACAAGGTTCCTGAATTTCTTTTTTTTGGTTAAAAAATCCCCCTCATGACTAACGCAAAATTTTCACGAAAATGCCCTTTTTGTTCAAAAATGGTCACCGAATTTCACCCATTTAAAGTTTTTTGGGGACCGTGTCACCACAGGTGCATGTACTGGCTGCACTCTTAATGGTCCTGTACAAAACTGTCGCCATTTAAGTCGAGATCTGTCTGGGGACGTTTGCCATTATTGCTACTGTACAAAATTGGAAAAAAAAAAAACTCTCAATAAAACAGCCAAACCGCCCTCAGACAATTTGTGCCACAGACAATGTGCACAATTCACGGTTTAGAATCCCATTCATTAATGAATGAAATACCCTACCTCAAGGGCAGCTTTGGCCATAAGTTTTGGCAAGCGTCTAATTATTTGGTTTTGATTATAAAAATGCTTAATTTTTTGAACAATTCCGAGTGAAAGTGCCTAACTTATATAATATCCAGCCAATAAATTAATAATTGGGTCACTATATAACTAGTTTCTACAGAGTACACAATGCACTTCTCACTATTAGCTTTATTAATTGATGAACTTCCTAAGGCGAAATGGACCTGCGTGAAATAGAAACCCATACCACTCACAGATTTTTTAATGGTGAATTTAATTTCCATGTGAGAAAATCCAAATTTTTCAATGTTTCAATTTGTATGGGTGAGAGAAAACTAGGATATAGGCATGTATCATTGCATTTCTCCAACTATCACACGCCAATTCCCCTATTGCCACTGAGTGTTGGACCCTATCTTTGCACACAAAAACCCTACCGTTACACATTGGTGTTTCCTATCCTTGCACAAGAGCATGTGGGTTCTTTGCACATGAACTAGTAATCTTGAAACCTTGAGTGTAAAGAGTGCAATGGTTGGGTCTTGTTGTCCATGATGAAGTGCCATAATCAGGAGTGCATTAAATTGTGCAATCATGGGTTAAATGGAAAAAAGGTGAAATCAAATTCTATTGTTCACAGATTTCCACATACATATCATATTTGCACATTTTGAAAATTGGGTTTGGTGGGCCAACATAGTGGATGCCTTATATACCAAATCTCAGAAAGAAAAAGTTTTGGTTCTGGAGAATGCTTTAAAATGTGTTCTTAATAGAGAGTGCAATAATAGGATCGGTTAGCTGCCCTAGTTCTCTTGACCATAGTTCCCTTGGCCACACAAGGATGTTGGCCCACAACTCTTTGGTCGCTATGCCAGTGGAGGGAAAAGTCCTGCTCACGTCAGTAGGTGGTCACCGGTCACCTCAAAGAGGCCTTTCCCTAGACATTTGTTGAATCATTCCAAAACTACTTCACAATCTGCCTCTAACTAGTGCCTCGTTTATTACTGTTGCTACAATACGTGCTTGGAAGATTGCTCCCCACCCCTTTGCGCGCATCAAAGTCAAGCTTCCTTCTCCCTCCCCAACTCCTCTTGAGTCTCCATAGAATGGCCAAGCTAGCTCCCCACCACTGGTTAATGATAAACTAATTGATATTTACAGGCGCAAAATGTAGTGCGCATGTATTTAGAGATATTTATATATGGGATATATAATGTCCATATTACATGTGTATCCAAGGTTTACATTATTAAGGTTAGCTTTGATATTATGCTTTCAATAAGTGTATATTAAGGGTATGTAGAGTTGTAGCCCTAGGGTTACATGACTTAATACGGTCTATCTTAATAGGTAAAAACTACTAATAGTTATAAGTTCAATAATTAAAGAATGGTAGTGATTAATTAATAGTGATTGCTTAATTCATTAATTAGTTGATAATTAATGGTTAATCTACAGTTGATAATCAATCATTATTAAATAATAATAAATTTATTTTATGTATTAATTAACTAATCATAAATAACAACCAATAATTAATTTTTCTATTTATAAATTATTTAACTAAATAATTAAATAAATTTTAATTATTTTTGAACTATTAATTAATACATTAAAACATATTATTTGGTCAGCTTAATATTAATTTAAAAATTAAAAGTTCAATAATTATTAATGATTTAATTGGTTGATCTTAAAATCATTTATTAATTATTATTTGGATCAAAAAATAGTTAGTAATCAATCATTATATACCTATATAATTTTTTAATTATTGATGAATTATTATCACGTTCATGAATTACTTCATTAGTTGATTATAACTATTAAATAATAGTTATTATTATTACTATGAACTATTATAAATAGTGGAGCAATAAGTAATAGGTATGTTGATAAGTGGGTGGGTAAGTGGGTAGTTAATTAATTAGTTAGGTATTTAACTAGTTAGTTATTTAATCACTAATTTACTTTACTTACTTATTAAGCTAGTTAATTGCTTCACTTACTTATTTAATTATTTACTTGCTTTACTTATTTATTTACTTGCAACCTCAAATTTTATCCCATATTCTTTGGCATAAATTTTCATTTTGAACACTATATAAACAAGGTGTTTCATATAACAATTTCATATTGAAACAATGAGGCATTTGTGATGAGCCAATCAAAAAGGCTTAACCCAAAGGAAAAATCCAAAATAAAATGAATATATTTATGTTCTTTACCCACTTACATACCTTCCTAACCTACCTACCTACCTACCTACCTAGGCATCTAGCCTAGGTAGTAGGTTGAAACTACAAAGTTGAAAGTACATAAAAACCTACCTAGGCTTGCCAACCTACTTGTTTAGTTTGACTTACGGTAATATGCCATGTGGCAAGTTTTTATTGTGCCACATGGCACAATCTAAAACCAACCAAGCACATGAATTGAACGTCATAAATTATTCCAAAATTATAATAGGTTAATTAACCAAATGTTACCACATGCCAATATTAAATTCCAACAAGTGGTGTGATTTTGGATGCCACCAAAATAATTGCACCCTAGTTGCAAATGCCCATACATATGTGGTATTTCATATGGTGAATGAAATTGTATACCTATTTTTCACCTCCATCCAAACATTGATAATGTCATCAAATTTGTGACTAATTTGCACTTGCAACTATTTTTAAGCAATTTAAGGATTTTTAGTTGTAAAATGTTGCTTAAAATGGACCTAGCACCATCTATACTTTGAAATATTTATACAAATATCTTGTAATAAAAAAACTTGGAAAGTAATTGTCAATGATAAATTACCCAAGTCTTTTGGCAAGAAAAATTTCCAACCAATAATTGATGGATTATATCATCCATGAATAGGAATCACCAAATCCAAATGCTCACAAAGATGATTTTGCAATCTTGTCTTCATGAATGTTAAGGTTGAAAATAGGTGATTTAAAAACTCACCTTCAAGATTGAAAATAAGTGATTTGACAACTCACATTTGACAATTCATGTGTAGCCGGTATCTTTTGGCAAACAATTTGTAGTTTCCATAATGTCAACTAATTTGAACTTTCAATAAATTTATGTTTCCTTCCCATGTGATTTTCATTGTATCTTTAAAACAAATGTGTGGTTTTTAGAATAGGTCATGTGTTGCCATTGGGTGTAATGTCTAAGTTAAAATAAAGGTTTAGTTTATTCACATGATTGTTAAATTGGTTTTTTTTATTCCAATTTTTGTCCAGCTTTATCGACTTAAAAAAATGTTTGTAATTTAAAGTTATATGCAATCTAAGTTTTAATTTGTAATTCAAGTAGTTTGAGCTACTAGTCAAAAGTTTTTTCACCAAGTTTTGTCATTCCAATTCTCCAACATTCATTAAAAGGTTCCAAATTTTGTTTTTAGAATCTAAATTCAAACTTTGTCAAAATTGAATAACCACTATTCACACACATAATGCAACTTGTTATAGCCAAATACAACACAACCCCAAGGTGGAAAATAGTTATGTGTTATTTCTTTTTTTATATATATAATTAGTCAAAACATGGTTGGCATGTGGTTGTAACCACTTAAGTTGAACAAAAGATGAATATAGTTATCATTTGTGTTCTTGACATCAATGGTTTTTTAGGACTTCACAAACTTGATTTTAAAAATTCATAACTAAAGGAAAATTGACTCAATCAATTATCTATAAAAGACATAAAATAGGTTGGCATTTGAAGTATTCTTAAAAATTAACATCCAAGAAAAATTCCCAAAAAATAGATTCCTTTTATGTTCCTGATCAAAACAATCCCTTGTGTGACATTCCTAAAACTTTTTCTTTATGCATTCATTTTTCACATCAAAACATTTTTTTTTGTAAATTTAATTAGAGTTTCGAATTCTACATGATTTATGTAACCTTTTGATAAATAATTTGAAATAAAAAGTTTTTCTTATGTGAGTCCTATGTTGTTCTAAAGTTGGATGGGCCTTAGAAATTTGGGGTGTGACATTCCTAATGGTACCACCCAAGGGTAAGTTTGCCCTATAGTACTTTGTACAAATCCTTATTTTGTGACCTTCTTTTTTTAACCTTGCATAAAGGCATGAGGAAAGGTGTAGTACTTTGTACAAATCCTTATTTTGTGACCTTCTTTTTTTAACCTTGCATAAAGGCATGATGGAATAAAGGTGTAGTACTTTGTACAAATCCTTATTTTGTGACCTTCTTTTTTAAACCTTGCATAAAGGCATGATGGAATAAAGGTGTAGTACTTTGTACAAATCCTTATTTTGTGACCCCCATTTTCTAGCCTTGCATAAAGGCATGATGTAATAAAGGTGTAATACTTTGTACAAATCCTTATTTTGTGACCCCTCATTTTTTCGCCTTTGCATAAAGGAATGGTGGAATATAGGTGTAATACATTGTACAAATCCTTATTGTGTGACCTTCATTTTCTAGCCTTACATAAAGGCATGGTTGAATAAAAGTGAAGTATTTTGTACAAATCCTTATTGTATGACCTTCATTTTCTAGCCTTGTTGGCACGATGGAATAAAAGTTAAATATTTTGTACAAATCCTTATTTTGTGACCTTCATCTTCTAGCCTTTTTGTCTTTATTGTTCCTTTGGAATATTGGGGCTGGTTATTTTTCAACACCATTCGATAGTGATTTTAGTTCAAAACCTACATTTGAACTTTGTCTATCTACATCATGTATTATGGAATTAGCCTAGTGAAGGGTGGAAGCAAGGTAAAGTGAACACAAAAATATTTGTTTATGACTTTATGTGTGTTATGCATATAAAATCAAAATGAATGGAAGTATAGTTTTAAAATCATCATGGATTTCTATTGAACTTATGAGAAGCTACTTACCAAAAAAAATAAAATTTAAAGTACATCAAAAGTATATGCATTTGAAAAGAGGACAAATTTGGATTTGTGGGTACTTTAAACACATAATATTGAATTGAATATGTGTTTATTAAGTTAGGATGTAAAGATTATTATATTTTTAATCTTAAGATTTTAAAACATAAAATTTTTATTTTTTGGCACCTACTTTCTCCTTACTTTACATGTATTTTACATCAACCCACATTACAAAACTAATTGCATTTGAAACAATTAGGTAAAATACGTATTAGAATAAGTTGGAAATTGAAATTGAATGCAAAATAATGAAAAACTATCTTTTTTTGGTTATTCAAATCAAAACATTCAACGTATAATTATTTTTATGATGGGTTTTCATGCTACTTTCAATCGATTGCATTGCAAGTAGACAAGGTGAATTTGGGTTGCAATTTATCTTGCTTTGACCTTAAAGCCTAATGTTTTTTTAGGAATTTTTTTGGGTAGCTAAAATGGCAATCATTCATTGGAAGATGTAAAAAAATTGGTCATCCCTAGGAGAGTTTTTCAATCCAACAAAAAACCATAATAAAATATAAGTCTTTAATCATTGTTCTATATGTTTAGCAACATAATGAAAATTGCATATATGAATTTGGCAATTTTTTCCTCGCTTTTAGTGACTAAAAACATCTAAAATCATTTTTTTTTAAATTTTAAGTTTTAATATCATTAGTGAAAAATTAAAATAAGCTTATTAAAGCTTGATCCACCTAGGAGTATGTCATGTATAGTAAGGAATGGTATTGTTCCATCACATGGTAACATGTTCAACCAAGGTCCCTTCCAAAGTGCGATTAATATTCCCCCATTTTTTATTCACATTGCACTTGGAATCTACAAAACCAAAATTGGTGCAAGCAAATGATAATCTATATCACACTAATTTTTTTTAAACAATAAAGATGCCAAAACCAATTGCAAGTAAAAGGACATGGCCATCTAAGGGTAATCTTAAGATTGCCCTATGCAAAGGTTATTGGTTCCATAGGGAGATGTTAAATACACCTTTAATGAGTTTTGTTCACGCTTGTCTTTTTTCACCCTATGTGGTTTTCCTTGATTTGTTAGGTAGGATTTCCCCCCTTTATATCCCACACTAATTTCAAACCCACAACCTCTCAAAAAAATAATGACGATATTTACCATTAGCTTATTCTTGAATAGAAAATAAAAGCAAGGTTATGTTATATTTTCCCTATAATTAAGCCAATGTTCATCAAACCTTACAACAAAATCACATGGCTTTGCACAAGGTGTTACATTCACAGTGGAACATAATCCATTATGGAATATTTAACACCTTTTTACATGGTTCACAAACTGAACAAAATGCACAACAAGAACCCACTATTACAATGCATGGTTTTCTAAGAAGTTTAAATTTACTAACTTGTCATTTTGAAAATTGTTTTTACAACCCTTTGAACACATTTGGTTCAAAAATGTTTTTGACCTTGAAAATTAAGGATTTTGATAATGTGAGTTTAACAAAAATTGTTCATATATATGTGATAGAGGGCATGAATGCATAATATACATGATATAAAATCAATTTTTAATCAAAATGTATTTATATTTAAAATGCAATGTGAAATGGGGCATCTAAAATATATAATTTTAAGTTATAAACCAATGCAAAAAATGACACATGTCATGTGCAATCCTTGCAAAAAAACTTTTACCTTGGCCCCCAAGCTCCCTTGACCGTGATTTCACCCCAATGGTTACAATTATTTTAAAATTCATTTTGGGTATTATAATTCATTAGACTAATTTCAAATTTTTATGTTATGTATATCAATATGTTAATAATAATATCATATAAAAACAACTCCATTTGTAGTTTTTTTTTTTTTTACAAATCTTAAATAGAAATCCTTAAGCAATGATTTCAATATTTTTGGTAAATGTTTACAAAATTACACCCTTGAAAGGGTTTTCTTAATGTATTTGGAGGTACACTTACGTAATGTACAATTTTATGAGGCATTATTATAAAAAATCCGTTATGAACATGGGCATTTCATTTTTTGAAATGCTTGTGTCATGTTTCTTTTCCAATATACCTTAAAGGTATTTAAGGATACTTATTAGTTATATATATTAAATCATATTATAAGGTGAACAAATATTTTGAAAACATGAATTTCATTATATATTGGGTGGGAATCACATATTTAAAATTCTTATGATTCATGTTTAATGAAATCATCACAATAAGATGTGTGTATTACATTTAAACTTCATAACTTTGTTTAAGTTATACCTTCTACCATCAACATGACCAACTTTGCAATATCCTTGGTTATTTTAATCATTATGTATGGCATGATATATTGAACATGGAATAAATATTTTAAAATATATTCATTTGTATCATGGTTTAAAATATTGTCATAATATGGTGCAAATATTGTTTTCCTTTTATGTTTGAATTTAAAAAAATTGGGAGTAAATAAAGGTTTTTTAATTTGATGCAATACTAGAATGTTTTATTTGATAATTTCATAAAGTATGGTTTATTTTTTTCATGTGTTGAATTATATTTATAACCATTGACACAAGATGGTGCAAAAATAAAATAAAATGCCACAAATAACAAAAGTTGGGTAACATGTGTTACAAAAATGTTCAAATTGAAACCAAACCCTAAGTAAAATGGGAAACATGTGATAATGGTAAATATGTGGTTGACTCAAACATAAAATGCTACCTTAACATGTTGAAGTCCAAAATAGTAGCCTAACCAAAATGGAAATAAACCATGGGCTATTTGTGTCAGTATGAGAAGGGGATGGGATCCCATTTGCCCTCTTGTAACATGTTGTGGCAACCTATGCATCTTGGGTGTGTCGACACCTAAATACACTTCGATTGGCCAATGTTGCATGCACAACATCGACCACAAACACCTTCCTAATGGTGCCTTGAACCCTAAAACAACCAACAAAAAAAAAGAATATGGCATATGTGACCTAAAACCTAAAATGAAAATAAAATAAAGTAAGGCATTATTAAAACTTACCAACCGTGATTCATTTCTTGTTCATGGTATTACGTAACAAAGCCAATCTCCTTCTGTTGCATTATTTTATTGGATGCATTTTTTTGATCATGCTCATTCCAAGCACCTTTGAATGCCTTTGCATACCCAATTTGAATTGCTTGAATCATAATTGCCAAGTCCTCATAACGTTCCACCTTGGCCTGCACATTGAATGGGATGGACCCCACACTCCATGTAGTCATGCTAAGAATATCAAAGATGGCACTAAAAGCTAATTTGACAAATGTGGGTTAAGGAACCTTAGGTGTGTCCCCCATGACAACTTGGAATCTTTCCCATTCCAAGTTTGCATGCCTCCTAGCCCTAGCAATTGACTTTTGTTTGTTGCAACGAAATCAAGGCATTGGGTTATTCAAAACTTGTGCATTCGTGGCCACATGGTCTTGATGCCTCAAGCCCTCCTCTTGGATAAATGGGTGTTTGGGCTTGCCGAGCTCCAAAGTAACATCGTGACATGTCTGCAAATGGTGTACCAAGTTGTACTTGGGGGTGTAGGTCACATTGCGCTTATCAACCCTAAAAACAAACTTGGTACCATCCTTTGCTCAATGTACATTTTATAGGGCAACCAAGAGAAGGGCAAACACATCTAAAACCAAAATAACAAAAACAAAAAACCTAATGTGAGAATTAACATTTTGGATGAAGGTTAACCCTTACATGATGAGAGTATTGCATAGATAGATAAAACATCAAAAACTAAATATGAGGGTATTGCATAAAAAACAAAAGATAAAAAACACACAATGAGGGTATTGCATAAAAAGATTTTAAAAATCAAAAAGAAAAGATGAGGTCATTGTTAGAACCCAATGTTCAAATTTGCAAGAAATGAAGCTAACCTAAAAAAAGACAATATCACCTACAAAGCCTTGAGGTAATGCTTAAATACTTAGACAAAAAAAAATGCCCCACCCACCCTCTCACATTGAGAAGGAAGGTGGGCAAAGGTTTAAATACCACAATTAATGAAGGTATTGTAACCAATATTTTGACAAAAAAAAACCCACCCATCATGTCTACTTGAGAAGATGGGTGGGGCAATTAATTATAATAAATAAGGTTCAATATGTCACCTTCATCAATTTTAGCATGAAGTTTAACATCCTCATTTGCATTTTTTTGTTCCGACATTGCATTAGAAACTACAATTTCTTGCTCCTTCATCATGTCAATATTTTTTTTGCAACTCAACCTCAATTTTATTAACATCTATTGTAGATGTTTCCCCAACTTCAAGACCAACTTGCACTTGCTTTTCAATATTCCCATTCAAAGTCAATGCACGCACATCTTCAACACCAATTTGCGCTTGTTGTCCAATTACCCTTGTCTCCAAATCTTCTTCATTCATTGCACCTCCCATGCCATCTACAAATTCAACCGAGGCTTGTTAATTAGAGGCATCAGTCCTTCCTCTCTTTCATGTTTGCATTTACCAAAAACACAAACAACACACAAGACAACACAAGAACATAAAATTTTATTGTGTTTTGCTAATGTGAGTTAGGTTAAAGGTAATAACAAAAGAAAACAAAAGAAGCAAGCACGCTTCCTCCTTTACATAAGGTTGCATTGTAGCAAAAAAAAAGACAATGCATAGGTTATAAATCTTCTTCCTTTTCACAAAGTTGTGTTGTAGCAAGAAAAAAAATGATAATGCATTGAGAGCGTTGTCATCATCATCCTGCTTTTTGCTTACAAATTTCATTGAAGTAAGAAAAAAAGAACAATGATGTGCTAAGCATTGTCATCATCCTTTTCGTAGAATGCTATAGCCAAAAAAAAAAAAAAACACAATGATGATGAGGAGGGTCCTCTTCCTCCTCCTCTTCGCTTGCAAATTGCACCATAGTAAAAGAAAAACAATGACACACTAGGCATTGTTGTTGTCCTCCTCCTTTTCACCCACAAACTGCACAAAAACAACAATGTGCCAGGTGTGTAGTTGTCTTCTTTGCAAAGCTGCAATGTACCCAAAAAAAAAAAAAAACAATAGCAACACTTGACAACAAGCTTGTAGCTCGTTATCTCCTTCGATGTCGCAACCCCACTTTGGGATAAGTGTGAGGATGAAACTCACACTCCCAAAAGTGGGAAGTTGGAGTCCGCCGGGACTCCCAAAAATTCAGAGCTCGAGTTCAAGGGCCAAAACACCTCGCATTGAGGTGTTCTTTATATTAATGAAAAGGTCTTGAAGTGTAGATGCCAAAAATTTCCTTGCATGTGCCATTTGGACATATGCAGCCCAAGTTATGGGCAAAAGAAGGGTCGGGAGTCAAACTACCAGTTTGACTCCTGACCACAAAAAGTCGCTAATCGACCTTTTCCCGACATCACCTGAAGGAGTGCGACATGGCGTTGAAAAGATCTCGAGGAGAGCTACAACTTTGGTTTAGACCTCGTCCCGATCCGAATTCGGGGCAAAGAGTTATGAGCGTTCAAAGTCCCGGGACTCCAACCCGGGACAATTTCGGCACTCCTGCTTGGGAGTCCCAGGAAAAAGAGCCATTCGGATGTAGCCTCCGCGGTGAGACGCAAAGAATACTATATGGGGGAAGGTGGTGGCTTCCCCCAAGTTCGGGCCGTGGTGAGTCTTGTGTGTCAAAGTGCCCGTGGCTTGTCCCAACACCCAAGGGTGTTCCCGAATGCTAACTAACCCTTTGTGGTTGGTTTTTGGATGCAGATTCAAGCTTGATAATCTAGTCCCTCTTCCTAATCTAATCCCGGGACTTCTAGCATGCCCCTCTACCCCCTTTTAGTGCTGGAAGTCGGGAGCGGCCCCCAAGTCCCAACTTTTCGCAACTCTACATAGCTGGACCCTAAAGTGGGTTCAACAAGGGACTTAGGAACGCATCAAAAGGAACCTAACTAGAGGACATACTATGAAGTGATTGAAAGTAATGTATGGTTTATAGATCTTTAGATGTTAGTATCGATATATACAGTACTTCAAGATGACCTTTGCATTTTAGTAGTTAGTTTTCCAAATTATCTTTTTTAGTTAGATTCCCATTTTTTTAATTAAAAAGCCTCTTTCAATTCAGAAGATTGTGAAGATTGTTCTGTATCAGTTGGCACATGGGGTTAGGCAAAAATTAATGGTCAATTTTTTTAATGTAGGAACATCTACAATTAGAAAGTATATTGATATTGTTTGTGACATTTTATCTAGCAAGGATAAGTTGTATGTTGTATACATCCATACACTTAAAGGTGAGCACCTCATGTCATGGATATTATAGGCATTTAGTCGATTTGTGGGTTGTTAATGGGATTCATCTGCCTCTTTCTTATAGGCCTAACATGAGAATCACTATTGTTATTGGTGACTATTATAATTGCAAGTGTGTTATGAACATTGTAATGTAGGGGGTATGTGATGTAAACAAACCTTTTTGGGATGTTTGTATTTCTTAGCCAAGTGGCGTCCATGATGGAAGACACATGAGATTCTCTAGTCTATACAAGCAATTTAGGAATCAGAGAGATTTTAGCAAAACCTATATCGAAGGTTCAAGGTGTGGAGGTTTTGTCTTTTATCTTAGGGAACTCTACTTATCCTATTAGGCCTTATTTGATAAAAAATTACAGGTCTAGGAATGGTATAGAATGAATAAAATAAAATTTGATTTTGCTATGAATGCATGAAGAGTTTTGATAGATAATATTTAAAAATACTTTAAGAATTATTGAAAGATTTTAAAAGGTATGCCTTGTAGAGTAGACAAGGCCCCTAGGTATATCATGGCATGTTGTGTGTTGCACAACCATTGCCAGTTACAAGGTATACCAAAGCATGTTGTAAGAGATATAACATAAGTTGGTGATCCATTTTTGGGCTAGCCCAAATGTATGAATTTCCCATATGAGGGTGATTTGGCCAAAGCAATTGGAGAATGTATATGTGATGCATTATTTGCATCATGGTTGGAGGGACATCCTACATGAGTTTGCATCCATGTAATGTGTGATTATGTTTTGTAATGCAAATTGGAATTTGAATGTGCAATGGAATGCATTTGAAATGTCATAATTAGAGATGCCATATGAAATTTGTAAAATGGAATGTGAAAATTGAATGTGCAAATTGGAATGACACAGGAAACGCACAAATGGAATGTGCAAAATGAAATGTCTATGGAATGCCACATTTTCTAGTCCTTGTTACCATTGCCATCACTACCACCACCACCACTTCCATTACCACTACCACACATAAATTCTACAAACATCCAAGCCACAAGAAGTTGGTTTTCCATAGTCTTCAAAGCAATTTCCTTTTGCCCTTCAATTTTCACAGCCTCAATCTTTGTAGAAGACTCTGTCAATTTGGACAATTCCTCTGCAAGTCCAACAAATCCATCACTTAGCCTCATACGTCTCTTGTTTGGTTTATTGTCCACCCTTGGCTTCTTACAAGTTGCTAACCTTGATGTTGGTGGAGTTTTATTGAGTTGAGAAGAGTTGCTTGCAACTGGAGGAACCTATTTGTCTGGAGAAGGAGGAACGTCATGTTTTTCATTATCCTCCAAGTTGATATGCTCTTGCGCAAATCCACCCACTAAAATAGTTGGAACATTGTTGTCCATGCCTCTAGCAGTGTCGCAAGCCTTGGTAGTCTCGACGCAAATCACTAAACGCCTCTCAAACCATGGCGATTTGCATTGACATGTGCTAGATTCTTCATGCTCCTATTTCAACTTGTTAAATTTTTTCCGCATCTTGCGTACTTTGGACTGAACTTGAACTCAAGTACGTGGAGGGACTGGAAATGCCTCTTTGATTTTGATTAAAATTTCCTGCCGTTGCAGCTGTGTCAAGCTGTTCATGCTATTGCCAAAACAATTCTCAAACAAATTCATCAATAATGCCGTAGAATTGTCTTTTCAATCTCTCTTGGATTTGGGTGGAGCAGGAGGGGCTCTGTGAGGCACAATGGACAAGGGAATTGAAGAGCCTCAAGCCATCATCATCTTGGCTCTTGAGACAGTTCCATGGTAAGAAAGACTAAAAAAATGCGATTAATTTTTTTTTGGGGAGAAACCTGGTGTGTGTATGGTGTGCAGTGAGAAAATGGCTATGGAGGATGGGCACCTCAAGAACTAGGTAGGTGAGCACAGGTCAGCACGAAGGCGAATGGTGAGACTCGTGAGAAACTCAGGCAGAGTGCTAAAAGGATCGCCGCAGTTCCTGGATAGGGCGGAAGGGGCAGCCACAGTGGCAGACAGGGGGCGACTTGAGAGTCCACGGGCGTGAGTCAGGAGTCGAGCGGGGGGGGCAAGCCACGAGTCCACGGGTGCGAGTCGAGAGTTGGGAGTTGAGAGTGCCGGGGTGAGTTGGATGTCCCCAGTCGAGAGCGCATGGGGGCGAAGGCGGGAGTACCAGGGCGAGTCGGGAGCACGCGGGGGCGAATCGGGAGTCAGGAGGCGGAGCTGCAGCTGAGCAGAAAGTTGGGATTTTCTGCCTGCCAGGGCTTGTGGAAGATCGTGGGCAGATTTGCTCCACGCGCGGTAGTCTGCTGTGCATATGCTGACTTGCTGGATGTGTGTGCCACTAGATTAAGATGCCTCCCACTCTTAGGGAGTAGGCATAAGAGCGCTCCCCCTCCTATGCCTTGTGATCTACATATGTATAGGTTCATAATAAAGTTCACCTTGTGCATTGCAGGGGGTAAAGCCCAGGAATGAGGGACATTCCCAAAATGCACTGCCGGACTTGGCTACTGCCTTGTTGAAGACCCCTTATTTTGGGAGTGCCCCCACCTGGGACCTTACCCTACGCATTAAAACTTTAACCCACAAGCCTGACAGATGTGCGACCATAGACTGATGTTAGTTGCTCTTTGTTTCACAGAATCAGGCTGTGAGATTATACTCAAACTGTGTCATTCTGCAAACTCCTAACTTTTGGATTTACAGTAAAATGCTCTTTATGCATCTAGATGCACTGAGAGGAGGAGGCTACCACGTTTGAGCAGATCGTGATTCGTTATAAAGAACTACTGTTATTTTCAAAGTGTACTCAGAGAGCACCTTATAACCATGAAAGTTCCTGCTCTCAGGAGAGGAACTTTTCAGATTCAGAATGTTCAGTAGTTGTGCTTTACACATGGTAAAGCCCTTGGGGGAGGCCATTCTCAGAATCAGGGGCTGCCTCGGCTCCGCCTCACACATGCCCTTATTCTGAGAATGCCCTCCAGCTAGGGGCTTTTACCTAACACATTTCTAATGTGTTGTGTGAAGAAATTTTTGACAACAATGGTAAGCCAATCCCTACTCAAGGCATTGTCATTGTGTGGTTGCTGGGCCTAGACCCTACACTCATGGAGTGCTGGAATGCCTTCATGCATAAATGGGAGATAGATATGATAGAATTGAAGCCACAACATGAAGTTTGAATAATGGAGATTTCCAGATGGAAGAAAAACCACTCCCGGAATTTGACATTGAGATGTCCACCATACCTAGAGTGAGTAATGTACCTATGAAACTGCAAATATATCTCCACAACAACAAATTGAAGGTATAATGACACTGAGTGCAGTCATAACCTAAGAGTCACTCACAAAGTATCAGACCATCACCTTCATCACAAATAGCAGTGACAATTACACAACTATCCACTGACTTCATCAGCTCCTTACAGTGGGTGTTAAATTATATAATAACCTGTCCAAACTCTTGGGCAAACCATTACAACAAATCTGCATCCTGAGCTTCTGTCTGTTGGCTAGCATCAAGGGACATAACCTTATCAAAAGAGTCAACAGTAGCTGCTGCAATAAAGCTACAACAAGCTTCTGAGGGTAAGCTTTATGTCATTTTAGCTTCTTCTGTACAAGCAAGCATCTAAGCCTAAGGCTTAGGGTGAATAATCTATGAAAGCATACTGAAGAAAGTCACTAATAATTTAAAAGCAGTTAGTCCAAAAGCTGCAAGGATGTTTTGCTTGTGCATTGAGAAACTTTTAAGTCTGTCTGTTGTTTTCTTCCAGGCATCACCCATCATGTCTCTTTTGGTGTACAGACATAGCTTCTGGAAAATGATGTTGTACAGGCAGTGTGCTGCTATGTAGCAGAGCAGAAGCTTGCTACCAAGAGGGTCAAGATTGCCATGGAAACATGGTATGGCCACAGCATGCTTTTCTGATGCTGTTGTTCCTTAGGTTGGTTTGACTGCAGCCATCTCTCTGGGGGGTAAGCCACACATGTCATGTGGATTCAATGTACAGTTTCTGTGAAATGTGACTGTTGTGGGTTGTTGCTTACATCTGTTGAAGGTCTAAGCAACAACCCACATGTGCATCTTACCACTCATTTGTTTATTATGTCTGTCCTGCAGGACTGTTAGAGCTGCTCAGCACAAGTATGAGAAGGAGTGGCAACATTTTCACTGTTGGCAGAGGTCACATATCACCAAAAGAAAATTCACTACAAGTTGCTCTTGTGTTATCTTGCTGGAAGTCTTGAACTCTGCAAGCACTCCACCTGAGCCACAAGTGAAAGATCACCCTCACAGGCTGTCAACAGCAACTGTACTCTTTTGTCAAACTCTTCACTGCTCAACTCTGCCATTTCCTTTCTTGGTGATGGAGGCTGATACTCCAGAAGCTGCATCAACATACCCTGCAACAATGCATAAACACTTCATTAGGGCAGCTTGCTTGAATAGGAGGCACATAGAACTAAGGACCAGAGAACAACCTCTTGATCTCTCACAAAACATAGGTTTACCTGCTGCTGTACCTGTGTTGAGCTTTGAACCAGAGTTGTGATCACCTTATTAAGTGCAAGCTTCTCCTTCACAACATTTCCTGCTATGAAAATATAACCAAAAATGTGATGCAAGGCTAATGCAAATGACATTGAGCCTCCCACAGCTGCAGTTTCATATGCTCCTGATGTCCACGCAGAGACATACGCCTCAATCATCTGGTTGTTTGTCTGCATCACAACATGAAAATTCTAACAATGTCAGAATAAACACCATCTAAAATAGGACAGCTGAGATAACTTGCTTCTGAATTTACAAACTGACTGTCTAAGAGTAAACGCTCCACATAGTCTCCACACTTGATTTGAAAGCAAATGTGAATTACCTCAAATGGGTACAGGTAACCCCATTGTTGACCACAGCACTCAGTCAAAGGAGGAAGCAACTTGAGAACTTGCGCTTCAGCCAATTGGTGCCATATAGCAAGCCGTACAGAGTCTGGCACACCCTGCCGCAAATATATGGCTACCTGGCGACCAAAGACCAAATCACCATATGAATTGGCACCAAATTGCTCTGCAAGAGTTTCTGCAAATGTGGTGTAGTTGCCATCAATACAACAGATAAAATCCAGAGGCATGCTTGAAGGTGATTCATCAAAACGACTTGCCATATCTGATCTGAACTCAGAGGTTTCTAAATGTTTCATTTTTGGCCAGTTATCAAGCTGATGCCCATAGAACTCCTGCAAGGTTCCCACCATTTTGTGGACATCCTCATGCAGGAAGAAACCATCTGCCAGAACAAAAACAGTTGATAATGCATGGAGTTTTCTTATCAATGGTATTGTCACGATGAAGTTGCTTTCACTCTCCTCCATTGTCTCACTCAGAGCTTCCAAACTCAAAAGCCATGAAATACCAGCTTTCACAACCTCTTCCATCTCCAGCTTTTCTTGTACAGCAACTGAAACTTTGTGACCTGTCAAGACCTCTATTCCTTGAGACCCATCAAGAAAATGAGATATGTTAGTTGCCATAGGGCTTAGAAGCCAATGTGATGGCAGTGGCAGCCTCTGTCTTGCCCACTCTCTCACCAAGGAGTCCATTGTACTACAAGCATCAGTCCCTTCCTCCTCACACACAGTTGCAAGTCTCAAAGAGCCAAAAGTTGATTTTTCCCTTTTTGATACTTTTGGATTGATATCTGCTTCTCTTTTTGAGGCTTTCCACAGTTTTGTTGATGTCCACGTATCCCTGAAGTCCTTCATGAGAAGCTTGGAGACCAGTTGAGGGTCCAAGCTGGAACTCAAAGTCAAGCCCTTCATCCAATCACTGCTGCCCTTAGATTCATCCCAGCTCTTCATCACAACTTCCATGTTTTGGAACAAGAATGCTAGCATATCAGGGTGCAGCAGGGATTTCAAACAAGCTTGCTCTACTAGATCACCATTCTCAGGATCAGCAATTGCAATGATTCCAAACCAGCAGCTGATTCTCCACGTAAAGTCAGAGGCCAAGACCTCCTCTCTGCCCATTTCACAATCAAGAGCCTGAGAAAAACTTCCATGACTTGGGGGTAAAATCTCCAGCAACTCTGCCACAAGCCTGGCACTAGCCTGGGCAACAAGAACCCCTTTGGACCAAGCTCCTCCTCCAACAGAACCCCAGCCCAATCCCAGACCAGGGGCAGGACCTCCCCTCCCATTTGCCTCACTAGACTGTAAGACATGACCATTCATGATCACTTCCTTCCCCACAAGGGCCAGCAAACCTCTCAACTCAATAGCACCTGAGGCCACTAAACCATGGTCCAAAACATTGTGGCCTTCAAAGTTGTCACCCATGTATATTTGTAGACCACTCTCTGGTTTTGCACTTCCAATTAATTGGTCCAGTATGTTCAGTAGTCGCACCAGACCATGCAAGCAGCTAGTTGCAGCCAAAGACATTTCATAATTTCCCCTATGCCTGATAGCACACAAGCTTGCCAAGAGGGTACTCTTCTCACTACCTAATTGTGCAGCTGCTGAAGCCAAGCTCCCATACTTGAGAACCCCATTCGTTGCCAATAGAAGTCCAAGGTGAGGGATGAAGGTTGGCAACCATGGAATGCATGACACAGTATTTCTCCCTTCTTTGTCCTCATTCCCAATCTTCTCACTGACTGTGGCAAGAAAATGAAAAACTGATGCCAATGTTCCAACCAATTTTGCCCTGCTACCATCTCCTGTGGTCAAAGATTGTTCATCTCCATGTGCAGCAATAACCAGTTCGTTAGTCGCAGCAGACACAGATTCAGTTGACAACCACCCAATTGCTGTCTCAACCACAGGGATAGCAACCTGCCATGTCCAGTTGATATGGATGAATTCCTCAGTTTCAGTATCCAACATTCCTCCCTCTTGTGAGTGGAGTCTTGGCAGTGTTTGGGCCAGGCTTTCAAGCAAGATGTATGACTCCTGGGCCAGACACAATGCATCCTCTTTCTTGTTGCTGGCAATGTCTTCTGATGACAAGGGGGTGAGCCAGAAACACAGAGCAGGATAGATGTCTGAAAACAGGGAAATGCCCATCTGATAATGTATGCAAACACGCCATAGACGGAGTGATGCAATTATTGTTGAGCGGACTCCTTCAAAACATTCCTCACCAAGTCTTGGGTGCAACTGCATGGGGTATCCCTGTCTGTAAAGTTCACACTGTGCCACTTGCAGAGCTCCTGACTCTGCAAACCGAATGCAATTCATCCTACTTGCCTGTAGCAATACCTGCACATTACATCAATCATGCACTGCATTAAATCACGAACATGTACACAGCAAAGTCTTTGAACAGGCCCTTTATTGGCGTGCATGAATTAGGTGAATCCACAGGGTTTAGAGAGACGGTGATGCACCTTGAGAAGTTCAATGGCCTTTGTATGGGCAGGACGCAGGGCATCAACCTCAGCATCCAACTCATCATCCATAAGAAAGAATTGTTGGATGATGGAATCCATCAGTCTGGGGCACTTCATGACAGCATCAGCAGCTCCAGGGGAATGTCGTGCCAGAGCTACTACCACACTCAGCAGTGGCTCATTGGCTCCTGTGATCTTCTCCACCTGTGTTGAATCCTTCCTGTGTTACTCAGAACAGCTGAAATACTGACATGTTCATTTTCCAGTGCAGCACAATGAAACAGTGATTTTATTTTGTAGTACTGCTAGACTATGAGTATTGCAAAGCAGCATAAAGAGAGGAAAGACCTCGAGAATAAAACGTATCCTGGGCAAGATGCCCATACGGATAAAACCAGCAGCAACATCTTTGATTGCAACTGTAGCATCATCTCCAACTGTCTCTTCATCTTCGCCACCATCAACTTTGGAACTGACCCTCTCAGAGAATGGAAACATCTCATTTGTCTTGACATTGTACTTCCAGTGACCTCCTCCAAGAAAGCCCTCACTGTGTTTTGTGTGTCTTCGAAAGATAGGTGCCATAAATGTTGATATATTACCAGGCCAAAATGCCTGTCAAACTCACCAAAGAATGTATTAAGACTTTACCAAGACAGGCTTTGATATCCATTTGAAGCTTTCAAACTGCAACAAAGTTTACATGCCCATAAAATATACTGCTGCTTCAAAACCACACCATGGGATAGTGAGAACCTCATGGAGATTGGAAATCACTTCATTAGCAGAGCAGGTCAGGATTGCCTGTAGAGCCTTGGAACAGGCTACAACCACAGTGGTGTGTTTGTCATCCAGTGCAAGTCTGCACCCACAAGGCACTTGAACAAAGTTAGTCACTAGTATAATCATCCAACAAATATGGACACAGCAACCTTGACAACTTGCAAAATGAAATGCTCAAGCTAAACAGAGTGATTGTGAACACCATGCCTGAGTGTTAAGACTAGCTGTGGCTCTGGACCAAGAGCATATGCCCACACAGCTTGCCAATCCACTTCATTGTGTTCTTCTACTTTTGAAGGTCTGAAAGGAAAGCACAGGCACTGGCTTTGAATTCCTGCAATGGCCTTGTTCAGCACAGCTGCAATCAGCCGCAGGGCAAACACTCGGTGACCTGGAAACTGCAAGGCAGACAACAATTGAAACCTGTTGGTTTGAAAAAGGATACAAACATGGTGACACCACTATATAGAAAGCAGCAGAACAACATATATAAAAAACATGTCTGAAGAAGGGCTCACATACTGTGCTCCAAATGAGATCTGTTGCCTCCTTCAGACTGTAGCCTTTTGCAGCAGGATTCCCTTCTGACTGCAAATAATCGCACTCAGCAATACTCTTCTCACTCAAGGTTACAGCAGAAGACGTGTCATCTGCATACAATCATCAACAAAAGTCAGAGATTGTGCAGGATATACATAAGGAGAAAGAGGTCAGATTTTTTGATTTGTTGATGAGCATTCATAAAATAGAAAGAAAGTCAAGAAATTAAGAGAATTACTCAGCCTCATTGGTGCACCTGCTTCATCAATACCCAAAACATTGCCTTCCAGATCAAACTTGTGCAGCCTCACAGCCTCCACTCTCTCGGTCCAGGACTTGACCCGAACAACTGAGTTTCCCATATTATTATGTCCTACTGCAGAAAGCTGCTGCGAGAGGGCAGATAATGTTTTCTTCTCTTCACTCCCAGTCTCAAATGACTCTACAGTCTGCAAGGCTTCACTACTTCCAACATTACCAGTAGTCAACAACAACAACTCGTCATTTCTCTTATCTTCTGCATGCCGGTTCTTGACTTTCTTCAGCCCCCTCTTTCTCAGCATGTCCAGCACTTCTGGTTTGAAGCGCTCCATCAACTCTGTCTGTGGCCGGGCCACCTCAGCAGTTGACATAGCAGCAATGACAGCCCGATTTTCAGCATCAATTGTCATTGCATCAGTTCTTCCATCATCTGGAACTCCCTGACTGTCATCACTCCCATGCCTAGCAGTAGCAGGAAAATTGCTTCTTGCCAAAGCTGCAGCAGAAGCAGCATAATGCAGAGGTGCCTCATCATTCAGAACCACTTCATGTGGCATGCCCGGTGAGCCTTCTTCTGCAACTCTACTAATCTCTTGCATGGTGGTGGAATCAGAGTTCTTCTTCATCATCTTCCACCTATTCACTGACAATGCCGCTTTCTCCTTCCCCTGCGGCTTTGCCAAAGCTGACAATGCTTCTGCACCTGATTCTTCCCCATCGTCCTCTGCCATCACTGCAGGCTCTTCTTTGGTGATCGGTAACCAATGCTGCAAATCAGAAACCTCAGAAGATTGAGCAATTCACAACCACCTGCGACCTAATCCAAGCAAGACAAACTGACGAAGAAGAATTTTATTTTATTTTTCTCGGAATATGTGTGCGTGCGTGCGTGTGCGTGCGTGTGTGTTTCAATCCACTGAAGAAATAAAATTGTAGCATCATGCTTCATGGCCAAGTGCATTGCAATTGAGGAAAATGCAAGAAAACTGCGAGACTACACAGAAGGAGTGGAATGGATATGTAAACTACCAGGAGCAGAACAGAGTAATGGAAATGAAGACTAACCAGGCCCTGGGATCGATGGCGAGCCACAGGAAACGCAGTGACACTAGAATTGCCAGGAAACGACACGAGGGGAGCGGATACCGAAGAAACAAGTGAGGAGGGCAATCCTTTCTCCTTGATTCCACTCATAGCCGGAAGAGCCTCGTAGCCTGTTGTGTCCGAGAATCGCACAGCTTCGGAGCCTCCTACATGCGCTCCTCCATCTCCATCTCTGTAGGAGGAAGCCATTTTATCGTCGTCGTCAAGGCAGAGAAAAAACTGTTCTCGCTACTACAACTGCTTCCTCCCTCCCTGCCTCCCTCCCTCGCCGCGCCTCTCACGCAACAAGCTCCGAAGAAGGCAAGAGAGAGAAAACACACTCTCGCGTGCGCAGGCAGGCAGCAGCACTGGCACCAAAAACACACGCGCACGCATACTAATCATATACAATTGTTCTCACAAATCATCGTCCCCCAACTCTTAACTCGCACTAATTATCAAATTAGACGACAATCCTCCCCGCCCAATAAACTTACTACCTAATCCCGCTCCCAACTCCCAACCAGTGTTTTTCTTTTTTTTCTCAATCTTCTCATGGTGCTCCAAAAGTGGCGATCAGCAAGCCACAAGAGGATTTAGCCAAATCTGGCTACAAGACACGTAGAGAAGTAGAAAATGGAGGGATACTATTTACATGTTGATGAACCACTAGAATCTATTAGCTGAATCTGGCGATTTCAAAAGAAAAAAGCAAAAAGTAGAAATCTGCCCAAATCCTTCAAAAACCTTGGCAATTTCGAAACTGTTTTCCTCCAAATGTGGCGACTTTTTTGAAAATTTTCTCAAAAACTCCCTTGATCACTTTGCTTGGGACTGTTTTTTCTTTTTTTTTCCTCCCAAAATTGCGAATTTTCGCCACAAAAACAATCACCGCTCCCAACCAGTGACTTTTTTTAAAAAAATTCTGATGTTGTGCCATTGGCTAGCATTCCAAGAAGGACATGTTTTTGGTTCCTGTGTAAAGATTTTAAAAAAATGCTATGAAACTAAAATTAGAGTCCAGATGTGTTGATTTTTTTTCCATTTTTTGGGGTGAAAATTGGCGAATGTTTTTTTCACTAAAAGAAATATTGTGGCAATACATTCCCTTTTTAATTCTATTTTTCGGATTTTGGCGAAATTTTGCACCGACAAAAAAACGCTGCCCCCAACCATGAACTGCTTGGTTTTGGGGGAAAAAAAAAACGCTTTGTTTCACACCTTAGAAACAATGTTTTTTAATAGACAAATTTACGCCAATTTTCAACCTGAAAAATCTGATTTCAACTTATACACAGGATTTTGCATGGTCCAAGAATATAGAAGGAGTCTGTTTTTTTTCTACTTTTATTATGTCTCATGTATAGCCAGATTTGGCTAAATTATCTTTTGGAGGATCGCCACCTTGCCTGCATCACAAAATCGTTTAAAAAACACTGCTTACCAACGACCTCCAATCATACATAATTACTAATCCTAGTTATTAATCATCCACAGTCGCTTCTTCTTCCTGTGCAATTACATTGTTGACGAATTACTCACTAAATACTTCATTATTCGCTAATTAAACTACTAATCTTGTCTGGCCGCTCCTCACACTCTCCTGATTGGTGACTTCTTGAGGCGGCTTGCGCAACCGCCACCTGTCCAAACTGGGCACGGCTGGGTCCACACTTGGTGCAAGCCACAAGTTTCGTCCATTGGAGTTTTCTGGCGGCAAATGATCCTGCTGTCCGATGTGCGCCATCTGTCAGAAATTGGACGGTTGTGACTGGTCAGGGTTCCGTAGTGAACTCATCGAGTTTCGTACTCGCCAATCAGAATACGCCAGATGTCAGACCTCCACACACTCGTTCTGCAGGCTCTGATGGTGTGCTCGTCTTGTCTCTTCTCTTGTACGATACATAATTTCTTTAAATTATTTTTATATTTTCTTAAAGTGAAACCATAGTTTACCTGCATGATGTAAAATTAGGTGTAACTTTTGTTATTATAAGGTGTAAAATATGGTATAACTTTTGTTATTAGGTGTAAAATTAGGTGTAACTTTTGTTATTAGATGTAAAATTAGGTATAACTTTTGTTCCCATAACTGATTGTAGAGAGCGTCTCATCATTAACGTGGCAGCACACCATATGACAAGAGCTCCAAAGTTATGTTGTATATTTTGTTGCCTTCTGACGTTTTTGTGCCTCTCTATGACAATTTTTGCACATTCCTGGTCACTCATTGGTTGGCTGAACCTCATAACTCATGCTCTTTTGTGTCTCATAACCAATAAAGCTCTCGATGCACCTGCGTCCCGTACAATCAATCAGGTATGTCTGGTAACTTGCACGAATCTCACTTACCTTGTGCACAACGTGTTCTGCCTCATTATGGCAAGTTCAAACCCGAAACAGTAAAAAATAGGAAATGTTCCATGAAATTCCTGCCCCTTTTGGCAGGTTCAAACTTCAAATCAGCAACAGTTAAAAATAGGACATGTTCCACCACAATCCCCCAAAATGAACTCACAAGCAGAGTAAACACCTGATGACCAAGCCTGAAAATGTGGGTTCAAATGAAAACTACATGATTCCATAGTCTCTCCAATAGACTTATCTTATGGCTAAGTACATTATTCTATAGTCTCTCTCCAATGGACTTATCTTATGGCTAAGTTTGTGGTTGAGCATGTGTGTGGTTTTGTATTTTTGTTAATTTGATTTTAGATTATAATTTTCATTGTCTTGAAGGCAGCTTGGGCTACTTTACACATTATGTTCCTTTTTCTTTTCTTAGGAATATAGGAAAAAATCAAGGGAAAAGGTTTACTTCTCAAGAATCAAGATAACCCATATTTTTCTGTGCAATTTTTTTGAAAAAATGTCAATAAAATAAATGTCACATAATTCACTTTTGGGGAAAAAAATTGCCACATGTCACAAGTAATTTTTTTTGGGAAAAAAATCACCACATTTTCACTTGGATTTCAAGGGGATGCATTTTCTGTAACAGCTTTCTACTTTTATGACAGATTCTAGAAACCTATGGCCATTTAATGCTAATCCCTCTTGGGATGCTCACAATTTACCTAACATTACAAATGAGAAGAAAACATTGATTCAAACATTACATGATTTTAAGAGAAATTTGAATCAATTATTTGGATTGAGAGAAGGTTTCAATTACTAATGGAAACATGACCATCCTCAACACATTGTAGGTTAAAGAAACATATTAACTTGCTTGCTTATTAATTGTACATGCTTAAAATGGGTGGGTGGTAACATGGCCATCACTAACATCATATTTATAATTTCAAACATAAGCGTATATGCTCGAATTTGAGCCTAAAGTGTAAGGTAAGGCCCTAATAGCCTAACAACACTTTCCATAATTGAGAACTCTAGAGTGTAGGAACCCTGAATGTAGAGCTCGTTGTCTAAACGGCTGCAATTGTGGTAGGCTTGGGTGTCAAGACCTTATTTGATGTAAAGTACCAGCTAATCAATAAAAGCAAGTATATGGGCCCTCTATGTTTTTTGTAAATTGCTTTTTTCACTTTAGAAGCTTCCTCCTCTTATCAAACTTTTGGTAATCTACTTTGCAACTACACACTACCTATTGAGAAACAATCACATTACCTTGTCCCTTATGGCAAGTTCAAGGAAATGTTTGCATGAAGTCTCAAAAGTTATGTAACACGTGGTGGGCATTCCTGAAAATGTGGGACCAAATGAAAACTATGTACATTATTGGGTAGTCCCTCCTCCCTCAGAGAGACAGAGCCAAGAAAGAAAAAAAACTACTTTACTTGAACTAACTTGACATCCTGGAACTTCTCTCTTTTCCTTTTTCTTATTCCTTTGTACATTTTCCAAATCTACTGTGTGTTTATTAATAAAGTTTTGCAGGGTTTCACCACTTTAGGGGGATGTCGGGGTGTCATGAAGCATTTCTATTTCTTAAGTGGGGTTTTGTCTCTTCTTTTTTTTTTTTTTTTTTCTTTTT
>Ga0209611_10003711_pt1 | contig 26391 bp, 19 predicted proteins | sample S1TSphgellanicum_3_FD_187693 | JGI IMG/M metagenome (GOLD analysis project Ga0209611, IMG submission 187693) | Host-associated microbial communities from peat moss isolated from Minnesota, USA - S1T2_Fc - Sphagnum magellanicum MG (SPAdes) (version 2) | ecosystem: Host-associated > Plants > Peat...
GGTTTGACAAATTAATTGTAGGAAGAAAGAAGGCTTCATTTCTTTCCTTTTGTGTGTCATGACTTTTGATGCCATCATTTTCATCTCCTTCTATGTAGCACACATTGATGTTGCATCACTTGGTGGCATAGGTTTTGGGTTTTAAGGTTTATCACGAAGAATTCCAAATGACATCAAGGTCAAAACACATTAAAAGGAGCCAAAGGTGTTATTTTCCGAAAAAAAAGGGGGTTGTTTTGAGTCATAATGTTTAACTTTTCCTAATGTTATGTGGCATCTACTTGTGGGCCAATTTCAAATGGACTTCGGATGAAACTCATCACAGGTCTTTCAAATCGTTGTTTAAACCCTAAATCATTATTCACCCAAGCCACTAAACCTTCATTTTCTTTCCTTCTCTATGGTTTGTATTTCATTGCAATGTAAGTAGGTAGTAAGTAAGCAAATGCAAACAAGATTTTGTGATACTCATAACAAGGGCGTTTGAAATGAACATTTCATGTTTTGTTGTGTTAGTCATCTTGCACACTAAGGCTTTTAAAAGCATCAAACTAATGAGTTCAAACGACATTTGGCTTATGAATTGACTTAATGTAGTTGGAAACATCGAATTTCCATGTCAAAAGGTTGTGTTGTTTATGGGAGGAGGTTTCCATCATTTTACAAGGTATGTGAATTTGTTGATCTACATATATATTTCATTCAGTCTCTTATTAGTGGTGTTCAATTTGTAAAACTTGCAATTTAAGAAAATTGTGCACATTTATTTTGAAATCATGATAGCTTGTTGATGTGTTTGTGCACATTCCTTTTGTAGGAGTTGAAATTCATTGCATATTTTATTACCATTGTTCCTTCAAGCTCATTTTACAAAAACATTAATCAATTTGAAATATTATGTAACCAAATAGCTAGGTTGCAAATTAGGGTTTCAGGATTTCATTAGAATGTGTTGAATGCAATTTTCTAGCACGATGTTTGTCACTATTCCAATTCCTCTTTCATTACCTATTTATTTTTCTTTTTTATTTACCTTCCCTTAGGTAACCTTCTAAACTATTAACCAAGTTTTAATATAGCTAAGGTTCAGCCATGGTTTTAAGGTAGTACTTTAAGTTAATTATGTTATATATATGTACATATAATTTATATATGTTAATTAGGTTGCTAGGTTAGGAAGGTAGGTCAATAGGTTAGGTAGGTAGGTAGTCTTATTATGCGGATTTTATTTTAATTTGGGATTAAAAAAACTTTGATGCAAATCTAGTTATATAGTTTACAACATTGAAAAAAGAACAAAAGATATGGGATAATGTTTTTGTTTGCAATTAGAAAATTTATCCCATATGTTTTTTCCTCCATTTAAATCTTGTAGACTATATAAAAAGATGTACTTCAAATATCCAAAAGACACAAACGACATCCAAAAGAAAAACATAATTTGGGATGAGCCATTTAAAAAGGCTCAACCCTTTGGGATGAACTTAAAATTGTTTTAAGAAATTCATTTACCTACATTCTTTTATGCACCTAAGTTTTTACCTCCCTAATTACCTACTTTCCTACCTATCCACATACCTACCTACCTACCTACTTATCTACCTACATACTTACCTAAATGAAAGTTTATATATATTTTTTTTAAATCCTCACCTTAAGCCACGTGGCATGATATGATTAGTGCACATGGAACAATCTTAGACCGTCAAATTTGGATGAATGAGATGAAAAGGGCTATCTAATTACTTATATTTATATTTACATATACTATGCAAAAACATGACAAGTATGACTGCACCCATGACTGGGTTTGTAGTCATAAATGCCATTCATGACTACATGACTATGTAGTCCATATGGACACATTGTTTATCCACTAGTTGTTTTTTTGTCCTTGTTATAAATGCCATCAAGTATTATATATATATATATATATATATAATCTAGCCATTTGATAAGTAGGTCAACATAGGTAGGCCTAAGTAGGTAGGTAAGTAGGTACCCATTTTTTTTTGGTGACAAGCCTTTTTTATGGACTCATCACAAGTAATACTTACACTTTGAATGTATTCGGTGCATATATATATATATATATATATATATTGTAGGGCAATTCTTTTTCACTTACTTATATAGTTTCCAAAGTTGAACTTGTTGACAAAGGATATGGGATAAATTTACAACATTATTTCACATTATCCTTTGTCGCATACAAAAGCGCCCAACTTTGACCATTATTATCTTTTTCATACTTTGTCCAAATGAAAAGAAATAAATTTCATTTTAAAAGATTTTTCCAAGATCTAATTTAAATAAACCTTTGAGTAAGAATCTCAACTTAAATGTTTTAATTATATTTTAAGCATCAATTTTTTATTTAATTTTATGGTTTCAAAAACTTTGGCAAATTGTTTTCCATATGTTGGGAATTTGTTTTTAATGAAAAAAATTCCGCAATTTTTTTTTAAACCACTATCTAGAAATTCATATTAAATAATTAATGAATTTAAGGCAAAAGTTCTAAAAATTATAAGGTATTAGTTATTTACTTGCACAATAATTGTATGTTTGATCATCGACAAGTTTATAATATGCTTACTAGGTACGTATGTCTACTATAGTTTTTTTCCCTTTTAATTGTTTTTAATATGTGGAATTATATATTATTAAATAATTATATGGTGTTCATGAATAAGGCTTTTAATCACGTATTCCTATCCATGGAGACTTTTAGTCATGTAATAATATCCATGGTTACAAAAATATGACTAGGCACAAAAACATGACATATATGACTGTATGACTAGAAATAGTCACTTATCATATTTGTCATAGTCATAAATGTCAAGTTTTGGTGTAGTGATATGCCTTACAAATGGCAATGTGTAATTGGTGGTATTGTAGTCGCAAATAATGGTGATCAATTACATTTAATTATATGGTCAAAGGATGAAATATACATTTGAGTATATACTTCATCCATGGGGATTTGTGATGATGTCATGCTTAGATCATATTTGCAACTGCATGTTGTGTGTACTAGACTTATGCAAGTAATAAAAAATTTAGTTGTGAGAATCATTTACAAATAATTTTTAGGCGCAAATTAAAGTTGCAATATGGAATTTTTCTAGTAATGTAAACATCATATATGCGTGGACATGGATCTGTGAACCATTGTCGACTGCTGGGACTTCATGATGAGAACAATCAATATATTGGGTAGATTGAATGGCTTTAAAAGTTTCATTTAAAACTTGGCCATACATGTGTTCAAAAAAAATTCAACCAATAGAATTTAACTAATGCATTGAAAGGGTATTTGGGATAGCCAAGTTAGTAAACATGGTTTCATACTCCAACATTGGATGGTCATGGGCAAGGACATGAAATAATGTTTTCATTTGCATAGTTTTATAATTACTATATTAAGTGTAATCATAATCAAATGAACCAACAATGACAAATTACCCATGATGAATTAAACAACTTCACTTACTTGACTTTTTGGTGATGTTTTGAATGAATTTGAAATGTTAAGGGTGAGGAACTCAAGGCATCACAAAGTTTAATTTTGAAAAAACCAAAATTATGATATCAACTTGCCTCCATTTAAATAAATGTTTTTTCCTCTCAACTAATCCAAATGACATAATTCTAATTGGAATTGATAGATATATTTTCAAAGTTTAAACTTTCAAACCTTGAAATTTTATGTTAAATTATTACCCACCTAAACCAACTTCTAAAGAATTAATAGAATGTTCAATTTAACAACATACTTGCATTCACTTAAATCATTATTGCCATCACATATTCTATCCAAATGTAGCTTATAAAAACTCATTGAAAAGTTAACTATGAAGCACACCTTCTCACCAAATCTCAAATTCTACACTTCAATCAATGAAAAGTTATGTTATAGAACTTGAAAGGGTTTTACAAAAGTAAAAGTTCAACTTGATAACAAACCTCCAGTCACTTAAATCGTTGTTACCATCACATACTCTATCTAAATTTAGCTTACATTATCTCATTGTAAAATTAACTACAAGACACACCAATTCAACAAATTTCAAATTTTGCAACTAAACCAAAAAAAAATTATGATACAAAACCCAATAGGGTTTTACACAAATTCTCTAAAGTTTCAAACACCAAATCCACCCCTACTCATTTCCATCCTTCCAAAAGTACTACTATGATCCAATGTTATTATCTTTCTTTCTACTATCTACTAGGACTAATCATTCTTTCTTCCGAAGGAAAATTACATGAACAAATACTCAAAGGTTCAAATTGGAAAGCATGTTTAAAAATAGAGAGCCAAATGATTAAAGTTTATGCCTTTAAAGAAAATAAGAAGGAAGGAAGCGAGGAAAGACCACCAACTTGATGGCCAATAGAAGGTTCCAAACTTAGTGGCCCTTTGGAAGTAATCTAATGCTTAGAGGTCAATGGAGAAACATTTCTACTTATGGGTCAACGTGGAAACATCTTTACTTAGTGGCCAATGGAAGGTTCCAAGTTTGGTGGCCCTTAGAATGTTCAATGTTTGGTGACCCTTGGAAGGAAAAAAAAAAACATCATTTTCACCTCCTTCCTCTTTTCACCCCATTGATTTTAAGGTTTTGTTTTACTTAATCTTAGAGCATTACTTTGCATCAATCCTTCTTTTTTCTTGACCTATAAATTGCACTCACATGTATTGATGTACCATGTTTTCCACCCACTCATCACCAAGTTGATTTTGATCGAATATTTTTTCCTTTCTTGAATTCATGGCCTTGCTTATGACCATGTCTTACAAACCCCAAACCTCATAAATGAACGAAGAATCATTTCAAGAATTGTCGTTATATTTCACACTAACCCAACACCTTCATGATGAAGATCCCAAACCATGAGAGGTGCACCTTTGTTTCAAAGTCAAACCCCCTCAAGCTTGGTACAATCGAATTTTCCAAATTTTCATATTTTGATGATTTTGTTGAAAGTCAACCCTGCTTATGTTGATGAATTCCAAATTGTCTATGAAAATTTTTATGAAATCTCAATTTTTGCATGGTCTTCAATTCTTGGCATTGGACACTATTGTTGATTATGCATCATCGATTACTTCCTAACAATAAAGTAAATTACTTAGTTTGCACCATTTAAAGCATTCTAAATTTCCTATAGTTATGACCTTCCACTATGGCATAGCCTAGGACTCAACATGTACTTACAGCTCCTCCTTAAGCTTATCCACAACCTGAATAAAAAATTATTTATCATGAAATCCATGTTACAAGTGCCACTTTATCACCTTATTTATTTTAATTATTATGTTTGTCTTGAATTAATCTTACATGCTTATAATGTTTGAAGATTGTTCTAACTTATCTTTATTGGATGTTTTCATTGTCACACCATTAAATACTTCAAAAAATTCAATTCATTTATGTGTGGGTTTTAATGTGCAACTATCCCCTAAATACTAAAACGAGATGAATGTTTTGTCAAACATTATGACTTTTGTTGTTCACTTATAATCCCAACCTTTTGAAAAAAATTCATCCCTAATTGTGCAATTAATATTTGAAAATTATGATTACCAATTTTTTTCAAAGAAAAAAAATTAACCTTACACTCCATTCATCCAATATCAAATTCTAAAACAAAAACGACCCCCACACCCTAATATCCCTGATGCAATGTGAACCATATCGATACAACCATGTGCAGTAGTCTCAATTTTTAAAAGTTGCATTAGGATTCTTTGAGTGGGGTAAGGTTATTAGGGGGCTTTTAGTAACTTCATAGGGAATCATGAATGCGCTTGGTGCGTGGAGGGGTTGTTTCATTTTTATGAAGTGCGTTATTGGTGATTAAGGTGTTGGGTTAGTTCTTTTCCTCAACAAAAAGTTGGTGACCATAGTTTTGGAAACTTTGTTACGTAATTAAGGGCAAGAAATTTTTAGAGGGTTGGGGGTCAAAGTAAACACCAAAATCCATGGTGTTTAGCGTAACATTGGTCTTGTTTTAGTATTTAATGAACAACAAGGATGTTAGAAATTCTTGAAACAGTTAAAAGGGTGTTAATGAAAGGTTTAATAGAGATAGAACAATCTTCAAGTCGTTGAACATAAGGTTAATCCGTGATAACTCAACGATTAAATAGATAGTATAATAGTGTGCCAATGGCAACAAGAGTCTCATAATAACTGAAACATTTATTTAGGTAGTGAATGAGCTCAGCAAGGAGCTGCAAGTACATGTGAAATCCTAGGCTATGCCATAATGATAGTTCATAACTACGGGAAATCTAAGATGCGTAGATGGTGCGAACTAGGTAGTCCACCTTACTATTAGGAGGCAGTCAACGAATCAGATCGCGCAACCAACGATAATGTCCGATGCTGAGAACTAAAGATCATGCGAAAATAAAAGTATTTTCAATTTCGTAACAACCTTCACAAACGGTCTCAGGTTCGTCACCAAAAGTGAGGTCGACTTATAACAAGATCACTAGGGTGCAAAAGTTTAGAGAAATATGATAGTACCAGGCTCGAGGGGGTTTAACTTCAAGACAAGCACGCACCTCTCGAAGTTCGGGTTCTTCATCACGAGGGTGCTATGTTAAGGTCAAATCTAAAGATGACTCTGAAGGTGGTTCTTCATTCGCTTATGCAGCCTAGGGCTTGTAAGATGTGACCATGCGCGATGCCATAATTTCAAGGAGAAGAAAAAGGTTAGATCTTCAATCAAAATCAAATTGATAATGAAGGTGTGCAGGACTTGTTACATTGAGGTGCGTAGTTATAATTTATAGATCGAAGAAAAGGAAAGAAAAGTGGGAGTAACGGCCTAAAACCATGGTAAAGTAAAACCATAAGTCAAAGGAAAAAATTGAAGGTTTAAGTAAAGTTTGTTGGGGGGAAAATGGGAAAAGGTGAAAAGGTGTTTTCTTTCACCTTACATTGACCACCAAGCTTGGAACATTCCATTGGCCACTAAGCATGGAACCTTCCATTGGCCACCAAGCTTGGAAAATTCCATTGGCCACCAAGCATGGAACCTTCCATTGGCCACCAAGCTTGGAAAATTCCATTGGCCACCAAACATAGAACTTTCCATTGGCCACCAAGCATAAAACCTTCCATTGGCCACCAAACTTTGGACCTACCTTCATTTCCCTTCTCTTTTTCTTTAAAAGGCGGACTCGGATCATTGGGAGCTCCCTCTTTCCCCAGACATAATTTTCAATTCAATCTTGAATACTTGTTCCCATAAACTTCTTGACGAGAAAAAAAATGATTAATCTTGGGAGATGGGAAAAAGAAGGAAAGTAGAATGGAAATCTTGTAATAGTTTTGGAGGAATGGAAATGAGTAGTGATAGTATTGGAAAGTTGGAACTTTAAAAAAGATTTCACAAAACCCTCTCGAGTTTGGTAGTATAACTCCTTACTAATTTAACTACAAAGCTTAAATTTGGTAGAAAGTTGCACCTTGTAGTTAGCTTTCTAATGAACTAAAACAAGCTGAATTTGAATGATGTATGTGTTAGAAATCGTATTTCAAATGACTAATGGTCTGTAGTCAAGTTGAACCAACCGCCTTCATAAAACCCTCTTGGGTTTGGTAGTATATCTCCTTACTGGATTGGCTGCAAATCTTAAGATTTGGTAGGATGGTGTGCTTTGTAATTAACTTGCTAATGAGCTAAAACAAGTCGGATTTGAGTAACCTATGTGTTAGAAACAATATTTCAAGTGATTGGTGGTCTGCAGCCAAGTTGTATTATCACCTTTGTAAAACCCTCTTGGGTTTTGTAGCATAATTTTTTGTTGATTTAATTGCAGAGCTTAGGATTTGGTAACAAGATGCACTTTGTAATTAGCTTTTTAGTGAGCTATGGCAAGCCGGATTTGAATAACCTATGTGTTAGAAACAATATTTCAACTGACTAGTGGTATGTAGCTATGCTGGACATGGTGTTGAGTCCTTAAACATTGGTTTAAATGAATGACAATTTGACATAAATCTTAGAATGTGGAATGTGTGAGCTTGAAAAATATATCTATCAATTTTGATTGCAAATTATGCATAGGAAGCAGGCTACTTAATTTCAACTACAAACGCAAGCTAACATTTTGAATTACATTTGCATTTTTCCTTCACTAGTAACATTTGTGCTTTCAAGCATAGTCACCTTGTAGAACCAGGAGGAGAAGGACGGAAAGTTGCCTCACATGTAATTTTTGAGAATTGAAACTATCATGTATGGATGTGTCTATAGGATTCACACCTTTCGACAATGCAACTATTTTGGTCCATTTGTTCAATGTTGGTTGGCAAATTAATGAATACCATCAACAACTTGAATAATGTGTTGCCTCCATCACATTTGTGTGTTATGTTTCGCCCTATTGTTCCTGGCATTTCTTGCATCTTTTCAATATTGAAACAACTATTTTAAATAAATTTACAAAAATCCATGTACAATTAAAAAGTTAATTTAAAAGATTTATGGTCATAAAGTAGTTGCAAATTCATTCACAATGCACTTGCAAATTGTAATCTTGCATTGAAATATGGAAGTTTGAAACAAGAAGAGCATGAAAAGCAATTAAGTGATTATTTCAAAAGTTACATTAAAACACAATTCAAAATTTAAAATGAAACTTGACACTTTGAATGATGCACATTATGCATTGTGCACAACCAAGTTGCCAATTAGCAAGTTCTTAGGTCTTACAAAATATATTTCATAAAAATTTTAGCAATCATGGATAATAACAAATTGGATTCTAACAATTTATGTGAATGATAAAACTACATGGTGATGAAAAAAATGCATTTAATGGATCAACAATCCATTGACACAAGCTATTGAATGAGTGCAACTTGGTGCCAAAAGGTTGTAATACAATTGATGGGTTACAATGAAAACTAGAACCCTAATTGCAAAACAAAGACAATAAAGGTTTTGGAATTGCCCTAATGAATGTTTAGTTAATGACAATCCTATGTAGTTTAGATGCAATGTGACAAGAGTAAAGTTCATCCAAGACTCAATTTGACAATATTCAAAAATTGTTTCTTATGTGCCTCATTGTGGAAAGTCATGGGAACACATTAAGAATAACAAAAATTCATTACCCCCACCCGCATTCTCCCACCCCCCCCCCCCACCCTGAAAAGTTGGGCCCTATGAAGAAATGCACATAAATTGATGAATGGGTTGTTAAGAAAATGGAAAAACATAGTAAAAAAAATTCAGCTAACACAAAAGAATGTTGACTAATGAACACAAATGTTCAAAAATGACATTTTGATAAAGAATTTTCATTAAAATTTTGCTTAAAATAAGGTGTTTGTTTATTAACTTTATCATAATGTTTTATCACTTATTTTTCATATGCAAAATGGGCACAACTACTTTCAAACCATAAAACACATAACATTATGTTTATGGGTTGTAACATCATGATTAAATTGAATCATAATGGGTACTTCAACTTCCATCCTTATATGGGACATATTCTTTCACTAATGAAAAAAACAAACATTAAATAGTTTCCAATTTGAGTCAAAGGAATCCTGAAAAATCCAATCTAAACTAATTACATAATATTATTTTGTAATGGAATATAATTTTTTTATTATAATTTTGCAATATTTTTAATAGTAATAAAAAATTGTAGTCTTGGAACTTGACTATACTTTGAAATGTGAATTTTTCAATAATTTTAATATTTATAAAAAACTATATATTTTAAATGTGAATTGAAATTTTTATACTTGATGAAAGAACATTCCACCATTGCTTAAATTTAAAACTTATAAGGAAGGTGTAAGAAAAGGCAAATGAGTGGTACACATACAAATTGCAAGGTACACATTGGTGGTGAAGAATATATCACCACCTTTCATATTATTTACATTCAAATTGAAGTCAACTTGTGGATGTTATGTATTGTAAAATCTTTAAATGAAAAAAGACAAACTTTCCTTACTTTTAAGAATATTGTTTGTATGTTTGTTAACTTACAATAAATTGATGGATAAGCAAAAAAGTTTATTAAAAGTTATTTCTATAATTTTTGTCCATTGGAAAATCTTTTATTGGTTTCACACACTTTGCATTTTATTCATAAATCAAATTGACTAGTGGTTACATGTGGATTCACAATAATTATATGATTTATCAAGTTATTCAAAGGTTGATAGTCCAAAAAAAGAACTAGAATTGAATTCAAACCAATACTAAGAATTGCCATCACATGGCAATCTTTAATTGCTAATAATTGAGATGTTTCTAATGAGGTTTTCAAAACACAAATCTACCATTTAAAAGGATGCATTAACACTTTTAAATGTTCCTAGCACAATTTAGATTTCAATTCATGCCTTGCATTGTTTTGCAATGGAAATCGTAGTTCCTATCTTGCACTTCATTGTAATCACAATTATAAGGTTGATTCAAAGATGCCTTCTAACACACCACATTATTGGGGCTTGCAATTTACAAATTGATGTCAAAACAAACAATAGTTAGCTAAATGGCACATGATATACCCAAAGTGATTCCAAAAAAAATTGCCATCAAAAATTTGACCTCCACTTGGGAATGTTTATGTGGAGAATCAAATCTCATCCTTCAAGCAAAATGAGAATTAGTAAAAAACATAAATTTAAAAAAAAATTGTAACCTTTACAATAGAATAAAAACAAGATGGTGTGTCACATTGTTGCCTTGCCATTTACATGAAAAAGTATCATAAGGCACAAAAAGAATTGTGGAAACTCAAATATTTCACCATGAAAAATATAATATTCAAAAAATCCTTTGAAAGAAACCAAAATTCTTCAAGATATCATAACTCTATAACTAATCTCAAGTTTCAACACAAGCCAAAAATATCATCTTTCAAAAATCCTCGTATAAAAATAGTCCTATTACTTAGGGGCCAAAAACCCTTAAGCTACTATACTCTATAATGAATCTAAACATAATATCCTTACATTGGTAGGCAAGGCCAACAAAAGAAACACCCATCTTTGATATATTTGTTGTGATCTAAGTACTAATGTTTAACATCAACATGAAATAAAATAATGCTAGTGCAACTCATATGTGGAACCAACAACATACAAGTTTAATGGACTGGCCATGAACACAAGTACCTTATTTTGCCCAGTTTCTTTCAACTAGACCTTTACCTTGGTGACAACTTCAAACCCTCAACTTCGTTTCTAGTTCCTCTTATGATTTTCTAACTTGCTAGTAGGTCTAGGCCAAGTTTGGGGCTCCAATCATCACAAACTTTCAACACAAGAAAATTACAAAAGTGAAAAACATCCAAATCCCAAGATGAACAAACTTGGAAAGGTTTTGGATGTGTGCACAAAATGATGAAGCAAAAAATAAATGTTTCTTTTAAAGTAAATTACAAATGTAAATGAAAGCTTAGCTTTCCAAACACTTTCTTTCATTATTCACATCAATCGGATAAATCAAGCAATTAAGAATTTGAATTCTTACGGATTTTCAATTTTAAGAAACTAAATTGCACAAAAGGATTTCATTTTGGCAAGAAGGGCAAATATATCAACATATTTATTTTTTGATACCTCCAAATTATGAACACCCTCCTTGGTTGCAAATGAACCCGCAACAAACATTGTGCCACAAACCCATCAACATTGTCTTTAACCTCAAATGCCCTACCAATTTTAATAACCCCACCATCAAGTAATATGTAAAAGCACTCAAAGACATTATTTGAAGGGCAGCGGCACCATATATCTATGAATGTCATGCCTAGAAAAGAGGAGGGAAATTACAACTTCTTAAGAGTGGCAGGGATCTTACTCCTACTTCTAGGTGTGAGATAGGTAGGTGTAAGATCCCTCTCCCTCTTAAGGATTAGGGATAAGAACACCCTCCCCATCGTACACATTGTGATCTACATATGTATAGGTTCATGATAACGTTTGTCTCATTCTTTATGACGGGTGAAAACCCACATCTGGGGGAATTCCCCAAATGCAGGGCTGGACTCATCTTATCACCTTGTCCAAAGCCCCTTATTTTGGCAATGCCCCCACCCTACATCTTTATCGAAGATGAAAAATCATTCATGCTGTTGGTAACTTACATTTATGGAACCAGTTCCTTCTCTTGAGATTATGTGAGAATGAGCACTGTAGCTTGAGAAGACAGCTTCTGACATTGTTGAAAAAGAATTACCAAGATGCAAAAGAAAAGAAGTGATGGTGTATATGAAACACACCCATGTTATGAAGTTCGCGCATATGTCTGATGGTTATCTGACATCAGCATGACAGTTGCAAGCATTGCTATGGCAGCAGTTTCAACCCGCAATCTGCACTGCCCAAGTCCAACAGCCACAGCTCCTGCTTCTACCAGCATCTGAATTTCCTCACCAGTGAAGTCTGCAAAATTTGATGCCAACATATTGAAACTGTCATTCTTGCTCTTCAATGCAATTCAATTACCTTCACATACACAACAATAGACAAAGAAAAAAAAGGGGTTTATACTAAGGCTCGCACCTCCTTCTGGCCCAATCAATAAGAGACCACCTTCCAAATGCTTAGGCACGCCAGTCATTGCCTCCACCAATGGTGTTGCCCCGGCTGTTGCCAAGAAAGTGACATTCGCTTTTGCCACCTGAATTGGATTGAAGGCATACTCAAACCCAAAAACTTGAACTTGAAATATACTACACATAACATGTTTCTGTGTAGCCAAGATCTGTCAAACTTTACTCCACAATGAGCACCTCAAGGTTGCCACCTGATCTTAAAGCCTAGCCTCAAATTGAAACAATCAATTGCATCATGTTTCTTGAGTGCAGAAGCAAAAACGTGGGTCAGTTCCGTCCGTACCTCAGGCAAAAGAGATTGAACACCAATTGGCTCCCGCACTTCCAATGCATGCAATCTTTGACCTGCCATGCACACACACATTGCCTTGCACATCAACAACAGACCTATCTAAGTGCCTTCAGTACAAGATGAAGGAGAATGATGCAAAGCTTGCCAACTGAGCATCACTGAGCATCTCTTCTTCACCCAGAGGGCTAGACCTGCTCTTGAAGGTGGCATGCTTTAACAGCTGTACCCAAGAGCAATCTGGTTGCCCAATCTTCTTTCAAGGTTTAATCCCTAGGTATGTACCGACTTCTTTTTCCTAAACCTAAACCCTAAACTCATTCACCCAGTGACCTCAATATGACATCTAGCAAGGTTCAGTGGGGAATTGAACCCACAACTACTTGCAAGGCACAGGCATGAGTCACCACCAGATGGGGTTTTGGCTTGATTCTAGTAATTGATGACATTGTACTCCTGACAGATGGTCATGCAATCAGAATGAGAAAATAGATAGTTACTGGTATGTGTGCACAAAAGCCTGTGCTGCAGTGGAACCAAGTTAAGCTACAAAAGGAAGTTGCTAAAACAATGTCACAGAGAGGGGATGATACATTGCTTAGTGGCAGCTATGCTCATGCGTTGCCAGCGATCAGTACGCTGTCCAGGTATTGCAGGTGATCTCTGTGTTAGCAGTGGAGTAAGACTCTGTGCACCCAACTCCTACACACAGAAGGAAATCCAACCAACATGGTCATTAAACCATCAGAAACAAAGAGAAACAAACAGTAAAATATATTTGTATACTGCAGACACTGAAAATCTCTAAAACCCTGTCAGTATAGCAATTTGATCAGCTAGACATACTGTGCATTTCTCCACCAGCCAGTCTCCACGCCCTCCCTTCAATGTTCCTGGTTGTGAAACACAACATGAAGTCAAAACACTGAACCCTAAAAGCCCAGAAAACAGTAGTTTTCTAATAACCCTTATCACATAAACATGTGCTACACAGTTCTTCCAGTGATGCCAAAACAAGGATCAGAGAGGGAAGCAAGGACCAACAAGGAATGTCCAAATCTGCCTATTTCATGTAGTTGAGCCTACTTTAAGCTAGGAACTAGATGATAACTTTTGTGCAAAAGATTTCCAGACCCACCAAAAGCTGCTGCAACATGCCAATGTGGGCTTGTTGGGGGAAGAATTTGGCATGTCCTTACAGCTGCAAGCTCAACACTTGTGTTTCTAATTTGCACCAAGCTTGCTTCCACAATTCCACCTTTTCCATCAAAAAGCTCCACCCTACAAAAATCAAACCACAAATCTGATCAACCTTGATGGCACCTTATGATGATAGTTAAATTATGCTCAAATGCCATGATCTAGGATGCATGTTTGTGGACTTTGATCTTGCACTTTCCTCATGCCAACTTTTAAACCAAGAACCTCTGCATGAAATTCTTTCATGATGATGGCACAAACAAAATGATATTCTAGTTCTGACAATTTCAGTCCTAAATCCTTAAACACTAAACCCTAAAACCCTTAAACCCTTAAATCCCTTAAATCCTTCAATCCCTTAAACCCTAAACCTTGCTTTCATATGTGTACCTGTCATTGAGGGTCAACCTAAGTACTCTTGTCATGTGCCAAAACTCGTCTCCCTTCAATTGGACAACCATGCCCTGCACCCAACTCGTCACCAACCCTTCTGTACCCCATAAGTGGCACCACCACCACCAGTAGTAGTCTTTTGAAAAGTTTCAAAAAACCCAATTTTTCTCTGAAAATGATTTCAGAGTTGTGGTTTGATTTCTCTGAAAAAAAAGTTCACCTTGTGAGGTTTTCAAAAGACAAGATGAAAGAAAACAGAAATTTATACCTTCACCGCTGGAAGCAAATCAACGTGGAATCGTGGAAGACCACCACATGGATTGTTTGCACTGATGAGTGGAATCTGGTGGTCCTCTATCCCCCCCGGATTCTGAAACTGCTGTTCAAATGCTAGTGTCAAACTGCTATTGAGAATTATGGGAAAGAAAATCTCCAAACGGTAACCCCAAACCCTAAAACCAAAACCTTAAACCCTCAATATCTCAGATGAAAAAATATTACCATATCTCCTTCTAATGCAAAAGCAGTGTGTATGGGTATTTCTTGCAACTTTTGCAATAGAAAAAAACTCAGAGTTCATCTGAAGGACATGATGTTGTTAAGAGTTGAGTAACAGTGTTTAAGGTAGACGAAGAATTTAGTATCTGCAGTCTGGAAGTGCGATATGCTTACCTGAGAATGAGCTGCAAATTGTAATCCATGTCCATTTGTAGAGAACTTGTTGGAGCTATTATAAAATCCATGACTTGAACTAAGAACACTGAACTCCTGTCCTCTTCTTCTTTCCTCCTGGAAGTTGAGGTTGAATCTTGTGAGAGAGGAGAATTCAGGTGTTAGAGCTCGCCCTTGGTACCACACTCTCAGCAAAACCTGACTCACCATCCCCCCTTCTCCACCCAAAAGGCCGAACCTGCAAAGCTTTCAACTCTCTATCTCTCTCTCTCTCTCTCTCTCTCTCTCTCTCTCTCTCTCAGACCCTAAACCCTAAACCAGACATCTACAAAACTCCAATCCCAACCTGAAATCACTCTCCAATCTCCACACTGTGAAGACCCAAAAACCCATTGTTGTGTGTGAGTATTAGGACATCATCAGAACTCATCTCCAGAGATCTACAAGCTCATCAATACAGTAATGCCATCTTCTTCACAACAACAACAAAGTGCAAAAACCCACAAACACTGTTTTGGGTATAATAAATTCTGGAAAATCCAGATCCCACTTTCTAGCTTCTCTTCTAGCTCTCTTCAGTGGATCTTCTCACCAAAAAAAACTCTCTGCAAAACATTTAGTGTTCTTTGTAAGGAATAGAAAGTCTAGGTATCCAATGTGGATGATATGAGTTCAGATTCCAGAATGAGTTTGATGAAGTCCAGATTCTTTTCTTAAGAACTTTAGGATTTTGTGAGAGTTGAAAATTGGTAGTTGACAAATAATTTTAAGAATATGGGAGAGCTCAAGAATTTTTGGAGAGTTTAGTGGAAATTGTTTTTTTTCTTGTTCTGTTTTTGTTTTTGTTTTCAGGTAGTTTGGGAAATAGTTTTTTATGATGAGGGATTGAAGGAAAAACGCACAAATGTTCATCAAGAAAAATTCGAGTTCATAATCTGATGTAACATAATATCAGATTTTGATCAGAGTACAAAAGCTTGACCAAGAAATAGTGATAGAAGAGAATTTTCTTTTTGAAGTTTCTCCTCCACTTCAAGCCCTTTTAAGAACTTTCAATTATACTCTTTATCAATGGAAACTGCAATTTCGAAAACTGTGAATAATTGGCATATCAAATAAGGAATCTTTTTCAAGCACAATTTGCACATTTGTTCAAAAAATCACATCTGACAAACATTTCTGATGCTTCTGTCTGAAAGTAGTCTCAAGGACTGATCATTTTGTTGAAGAAGAGGAAGAATTTCACATATGAAATGGGCATTGTGCTTTCATACTGTCAGCCTACAATGGGTTGGTTATATACTATGTACATGTGCCCACAAAAATGTGACCAAACACATGGCTTTGCCTATGAAGACTTTTGAAAGAACTTGGAGATCATAGAAAAACAACAAGAGGTTTAATCAGTACAAACTGCTGGAGCAACTCTTTCCTCTTTCACATCACTGGAATCCAGGCCTAGAGCATCAAGAATGGAGACGGTTGATGGCTGGTCAGCAAAGTCACGCTGGCGAAAGTCTAGGAGCATCTCACCACCTTTCCCAACCACAAACGTTGCTCCTAATTGTCTGTCATAACAGCCCCACCCAAAAAAAAACCAATTTCAAAACTGACCCAGCATATCCTGGCATGGCCTCATCTTGGCACTGCTGGGGTAATGGGGATGTGTATCCTCATCATCTTTAGGTTGTACAAAGAGTCTGTGGACAATAATCAGCCAAGCACAGTTGTAAACAGATCAAACCCCAAACCCTAAAACCTAAAACCTAAACCCTCTAATGACATCAAACTCTGAGTACCCAGAAGGCAACACAATGATTTTCCAAGGCAGGAAGCCAAGGGTTCAGTGAAGGACGACAAACCTGCCATCACCCTTGAAGTTGCCGGGTGTATCCTTGGTTTTCTGAGCTGCATCCTTCACTGCCTTGTTAGCAAAGATCATCATGAGTGCACTCACAATGCTCACCGACTTCAGTTCCAAGGCTTTGTGAATCTTTTTCCCATGGTCTATGTAGAGCTCACCCTTCCAATATCCGCCCTCCTCAAACTCCTCCAACCCTAGCTTCTCTATTCCTAAAATCCCAACATCATGCCACCAGAGACCAACCCAAGTGATGAAGCAGGTTTACTAGGCATCTAGATATCCTCCTCCTCTTCATTGCAGATGCTTGTAAGAGCATAATAGATTGTTTCAACAGCTTTTTGTTCCAGGAAGCAAGCAATATCTATGTCTACAAAGCAAATTCATATATAGAACAGAGAGATGATGGGCTGGATTGATTTTTGTACCAATACCCACCAACCGAACATTGTTCGCCTCCAATTGTGGGAGCATTCTAGACATTACCACAGCATTGCCTCGGCAGAGCTGACACCCAAATCGCCTGAGAACATGAATAACAACAGGCTGCATCCATCATACACAAAACATATCAGTCTTAGGTACCTATTTGCCACCACATCTAACGCTTCAGAACTGACAAAGAGAAACAAATAATTGCTGCAAAATCCAGCATATATAAGTAGCTATTTCAGTGTAGCTTTATTTGCAATGTATGATTTCAAATGAGCTTGGGAAACAGCTCCACTAAATATTATATGCCATTTTATGTATTGCTTCAGACCCTAAACCCTAAACTCTAAGCTGTAAAGACAAAACAAGCATGACCAGCACCTAGCAGAATTCTTGTGAATTAGATCCTACCTGAGATGTGGAACAAGTGTTGTTAAAAGCAGAATACTTATAACAAAAACATGAATGATTCAGTTCAAGAACTTATGTTTGAGTACCCAAAGAATATATCTTCATTAAGAGACTTGAATCAGGATTTCCACCTTCATTTCAACTAACTCTGGAAATTTTTTAAAACAGGTCTAAAACAATCAATCCAGTATTGAGCTTTCAACACTAGTTTAGTGTAATGCAGGCTTGGATCCAGATACCTGATGTTCCCAGAAGGAACTTATGTTAACAGATGCAGCATCACCAGGGCCGTGGATTTTCTCCACTTGTATGTCCTTGATTGCCGCTGTCACCATCCTTGAACCCTTCTCTGTTCCCATTTCTGCAACAGAGAAAAAACTTCTTCTTCAATTTTGGGATAATCCATATCCTAATGCATCCCCCTATCAGGCACCTGCACTGAAGACCCTAAACCCTAAACATGCAAGATTTCCTGCTTTTGCTTCTATGTTTGGAGCAATAATTTCATGTCAACAACACAAGTATTACACAAAGTTAAACATGGATAAGTGTCAGGACCTAAACCCTAAACCAGAACATGCAAGATTTCCTGACTTTTATTTTGAAGGAGTGTCTTATGTTGCAATTTGCCCATTTTTTTGAATAAAAAAGTTCCCAATCAACTAGAACCCAAAATGCAAAAAACCCAGAATTCTTTTGTTGAGAAAAAAAATCAGAAAGAAAACCCAAAAAAAAAAAAAAAACCCCAAGCAAAACCCTCAGACACTGGAAGAGACAAAGTCTGCAAGAATCAGACAGAAACAAAGAATTGATTTCTTCTGGATTTTGGGCGGTCCCGGAAAATCTAAAATCCTCTAAAAACCAACCCCAAAAACTCCTTTGTGAAGAAAAGCAAACAACAAAAGGAAAAAAAAAACACACACACACACACACACATGAAAGCCAGAAACTCATTACAAATATTTTGGAGACTGAAATCACACAAACCTGTGCTGGAGGCAGAGGAGGAAACCCTAGTATCTCTGGCTATGGTGAAGAAAGTGAGCAGGAAGGCCAATCCTACAACAGCAACTGCAGCTCCTGCAACTGCAACACTTCTGTTTCCAATCCCATCCACCATCTTCTTCACAACACACAATACCCAAGAAAAAACAATCTCTCCTTGGCAGAAAGCTTGTTTTTTCTACTTGTTGCTTTCTGCCAACAATTCACCAAATCAAAAATTGTAGAGCATTTGTGGATTAGGGAGGTAATAATATATCAAACTGGAAAGTGCTACTTACACCACTTTCAAGGGAAAAAAAAATTAATTTTTAATTTTTAAAAAAAAATTGATTGGGTGTGGAAAGTGAACCACCAAAAATATTTTCAATGATTCACAAATTTTCAAAAACCCTTCCAAAATTTAAACAACTATTAAAAAATGAATTCAGAAAAAAGATGGGTATTAGTTTTTATAGTTTATATTTTCAGTTGCGACATAACCATCAATGGTTAGTTCCACTGGCCTATTAGCTCAGTTGGTTAGAGCGTCGTGCTAATAACGCGAAGGTCACAGGTTCGAAACCTGTATAGGCCACTAAACATCGCTGGCCATTATTGATCAACCATTATTTTTTCTCCTTCATAAATAAACCCTAACTTTTTTTTTAGTTAACTCTTTGGTCTATATATATACTATATCTATGTATAGAGGAGCTTTTGAGTTTTTTTTGTTGGTTAGATTGTAGTAAATACATTCTAAGTCAAAATTGCATTTGGGTAATCATGGATTTTGGGGAACTTGCATGGGGGACCCACCATAAACCCTAAACCTAAAACCCCTTTCAAGTTGTCAAATGTGAGCTTACAAAATTGTTTTGCCATGCAAAAAAGTCTATGAAGCTTGTAATATAGGTAGCTCCTACCAATAGGTTTCATTAGAGGCTGATTGATTATTCAACATAAATTTGTCTTTTTTTTTTTTCTTTTTTTTTTGAGCTTGCAAAACATAAAAGGTGACATTATACTCCTACAATAATATGTTCAAGCAAAATGCAATTGACATCAATGAATACTAGCCTTGCATTACAACATGCCCACATGGAAATGATTGTTGGTTTTCCTAAAATCTTAAGAGGGTAAATATTAAATACAATTAGAAGGTCCTCAAAATCAAATTTCAAAAAATCTTATGGCCACGCCAATGAAATTGTTTGAATTTTATTTTATTTTATTTTATTTTATTTTTCCTTAGTTATTTGAGTGAATTTACACTTAAATGTGTGATAATAGGGTTTGTTAGGTTTGTGAGAATTTTAGAGGATGGATGAAAAGTGGTCAGCAAACAGTTTTTCTGTTGGGTTCCAGTTAACCATGGTGGTTTAGCTAAATTGCTTTTTACCCTACCTACATCCTACTTATAGGTAGGTAACTTACTTATGTACAAACCATCTACTTGGCCTAATAGTCACTTATTTTCCTACCTAATCTACATGCATAGAAGAGGACTTACTTCTTACAGAATGGGTTACTGAAGTGAAACCAGATATTAACTCTGTTCAGGGTTCATCCATCCACAACTGAGTCATAATACATAACAGGCATCCATCCAGTTGATGGTGTGCTGGTTGGTGCTGGTTCACTCTGGCCTTGGGTCTCTTGGGTGCATGTTGCATTGCTTCATTGGTTGAATAACAGAATTTCTATTCCTACATTTGTTTGTCATCATTTTTTATCCAAGGCAAGGATATTTTGTGTTTAGATTCATTATAGAGTATAGTAGCTTACGGGATTTTGGCCCCTAGGTAATAATAATAATAGGTCTATTTTTATATTGAGGATTTTTGAAACATGATATTTTGGCTTGTGTTGAAACTTGAGATTAGTTATTATAGAGTTATGATATCTTGAAGGATTTTGGTTTGTTTTAGAGGATTTTTTTTTTGAAGATTATATTTTTGCATGGTGAAATATTTGAATTTTTATAATTCTTCTTTTGCTTTAATATACTTTTTTATGTAAATCTCAAGGCCATAGTGTGACACACCCCCCCTTTTTTTTTTAAAATTTGTGAGGTAGGTGGGTTGGGCAATTGAGTTCGTTGTACTATCCTTGTGTCGAGCCCAGTGTCACATTTAACTCGTAGTTATTATTTAGTGTTTGCCTTACCTAGTTGTGCCCCATTATCAATATCATATTCATCACATCCAAGATTCCGTCTTAATTATTTTTGCCTCTTCACCCATTCTAGTGAAAAGAGATTTTTTTGAATTCTTCATATGGTTGTCCTTCGACAATTTTAAAAACAATTCATACCTACCTCATTTCCAATCTAATAATTACTTCTTTTTTTAATTAAAAATTTAAAATATTGCTTCACTCCTTTCTCCTACCCCACCAACATGATTATGAAAATAACAAATTTAACATGTGTTCTTTTCATGTACAAGACATTTATATTAATTTTAAATTAAATTTGAGATTGACATAAATAATGATAAACTATTGAAAACCAAATGGGAACATTAAGAAAGGGCAAAAGAATATCTAGTTGATCATCACTGATAGTGCGAAGCAGTGCAGAGCCCAAGTTGATGGTTCAATTCATGGTACCAGGCAAGATCAAAGACTCACAGCTTGTTTTGGACTAGTGGGGTAGCCCACTATTCTGATGGGGTCAACAGATACCATAGTTTGGAATATACCCTTACCTTGCCATGTGGCATCATAGATGCCATGTGGATTTGATGGCATCATATATGCCATGTGGATTGCAGCAAGAGAAAGTAGATGTGTTACAGAATGATATGAGTTACTTTCAGCTCAGCTCTTTGAGAATTGCATTTTGCAACATTCCACCAAAGATTTTCCCATTGACTGTGAGCCAATCAAGCGAAAGAACTCAGGAGCTGCTCAAAAACAGACTAGTGTGAGTGAGAAGGATTTTTTTCATTTTTTATTTTAGTGTTTCTCCAGTCTTTTGGGTTTTTGTAGGTGAAGGTTTTTTGGTCTGTCTTGATGGGGGAGATCACACATCGCTTCATCAAGACAAATGGGATTACTCTGCATATTGCTGAACAAGGACCTTCTTGTATGTACACTTGAATCTCCAGGGCATCTTTCGATCTCACAAAACCATCTTGAGCTCGACCACAGGTTCACTATGAGCCAGAATTAGCCAAAACTTGCCTTGTGACAGAAGGTTGTGACAGAACTTGCTTCACAGGCAGGTTCACAAGAAATAAGCTCACTGAAAATACAAGGAATTCTTTTCGAAAATTTCTTTATCCATGTATGTAATAGATAAACTGATTTGGGTAGGATTTTTGCAGGAATTGGCAGCTGAGTGCTCCATGGAGCAATTCACCAGTTCATACTGAGGTTCTATTCATCACAGGTAACTTGGATTCAGGTCTTGTATTTCACAGGGGATTTGTGTTTGGTCCAGACTTTAGAAAATTTGTTCCCAATCTGGAGGATATCATAACAATTGAGGGAGGACATTTCATACATGAGGAACAAGCAGAGAAATTCAATCAATTGCTCATCTCCTTCTTTAATACAGTTTTGCATAAATAATTGATCTCTAAAATACTTTTTTAAATCATCCCCCAAAATCTCTTTCTTCAGATAGGGTGCAATGAACAAAGCCAGTGCTGCCGCTTGCACATGGAAAGAAACTCAAATCCAAACACCTAATTGGATTCTAAGACACAATTCATTCCTAGATTTGTGTCCCACATAATTAACATGTACCTTGCTTAATGTAATACAATGTCTTACAATGGGAATGTGCACATTAGCGTGTGATGGGGTAAGCAAGAGTAATGGCCTCAATCAGTGTGAGACCTTCTCTTATATGGGATAGTCCTACTCCCAAGGGGTGGAAATGTATTCATGGACAATCTATATGGTCATAGATTACCAATGTGTAGGAACTCATCATTTCTTCAAAATCATTTAACTTTTAAATATATTAATATTCCAACCTCATGCCAATGATCATCACCCACAGTGGGAAGGAGCTTGAACTCCAAGTTGCAAAATGAGGAAGGTCATGTATATGAGTTCCCATGAAGTTGCACCATTTCTTGAAAATAGGCAAGAATGTCCAACTTCTTGATGTGTCAGATAATTATGTAGCTAGTATAGCATGTCAGCTAGGAGACCTCAAAATGTTTGGAACCAATGACAAATTTCACTCATGTTAGGAAGTCCCACTATCAACAATTCTCATGCATCTTCTTCAATATGAAACTCTTGATCAAGAAATTCCTCAATAATGGCCACGCAAGCTTGTATATGTGTGCTTACCACAATTGTAGCAACATGAGTCCAAGGTTCAGAACTTGAGAGTAAAAGTTCTTTCAAAGCTTTCTTTGGGCTTTGCATCATTATTGTTCTAGAGTTCACTACCTGGTGGCTATGGGCATTTGCACTCCCTGTGTTCATAATAATGATGTGATTCTTAAGCTCATTGAGCTTGTCATTGCACAGTTGTCATCACTTCGAAGTGAATGGTGGTCGATCCACAGAACTCTGCCTAGAGTATTCTGTCCTTGGTATCTACCTCTACTGGCTGCAAAAACCTATCAACCCAGGATTTGAAACTCAGATGTGGTAATTGCACTCTAGGAATATATGGACAACCAAATTCAGGACAAATTTGCAGATTTGGCACGCAAAACTCCATTTCGGTCAGAAATATATTTAATGCCATGCAGGTTCTATTCCAGACATACTGCCCTGTAGCCAATCCAGAGCAACTGAATCATCACACCCAAGAGATCAAATTCATTGCAGGCACTCTATTTGCACTGTGCCTAGCACATACACCAGCAGCATGAATGCTGAGAAATCACACACACAAATGCATACAGATTCAATAGAAGTTCCTTTTATGGAACCAAATATACTAAAGGTGCCCTTCAACTGACTAAACCAAGATCCTCAGAGTTGGCTTCCTCTGGAAGCACTATGAAATCTCCTGCACAGATGCACCATGTACTGCAATATTTAGTCACAGCAAGACTGCTAAAGCCAAGTTTTCCATCTAATCCACCTCTTCTGTCCTAATGTTTAATGTGCCAACTCACATCCCATAACCTCTGCAATGAAAAAAAGAACAAGATCTCCCAAAAAGGGAGTTAAACACACACTTTTGACATAATTTGATAGCTGCAACAACTTCCTATTGAAATAATCTCAAGACAGGATAAGATCAATGTCAAACTTAAAGTTTGAGAGGGGCTGAGACATACCTGCATGAATGAAATTGGGATCTTCAATGCCATTGGCAGCCTGAATTGATTCCATTTTCACTCCAAACTTCTTTGCAAGAGAATACAATGTATCTCCCTGCAGAGCACCATATTCATGCATGGCGGGTGGGCACTCGTTAGATAGATCACTTCAGCAATATACCTACCTTCTTTAAACTCCTTTAAGAATGCTCAATGAGGCAAATTGAAGACTAGGGTGTAAATTGTATGGGAGTGCTCAATGAAATTCAAGGACTACATTTCCTACCTTCTGGATTTGGTATGTCCTTGGGATCCAGATCTCTTGTCCTTGAGCAAGGTTGTGTGGGTCTGTGATATTATTTGCCTGCATATATTGATTGCACAAAAAAGAAAGACCATGGCAGAGCTCAGTATCAAAAATGGATCTCTAAAATGAAATGAAAGCAGGTTTCTGTCATCATTTTAGTTGTTTGGATTGGAAACTACAGTAGGAGGAACAAGACTTATCACTTGTGAACAGCAAGATATTGCAAAAGCAGTTATTGAACAGAAAATGTGCCTGTAGTTTCTACACAGGAGTCTTACCTCCATGAGCAGATCAATGCTTGTGTTGTGTCTTTCAGCAATTTTCCATAAAGTATCTCCCTTCTCCACTTTATACACAAAATCATGACCCTTGGGCTGTTTGCATTCACCCACCAGCTATCCCATCAGATCTTGGCAGTGAAAAAAATGGATGCAGTCCCCTTGAAACCCAAGTCAAAAAAAGTAGAAGACTTTGGTGTACATAGAATTTTCATGCAAGAAAAACTAAGAGGTGCAAGTTCACCACAAATTTACCAATTTTGATTGTTCTAACTGTATTCTCTTGTGATCCTGGAAGAGGCTGTCTTTGAAACTCTGGAAAAAACGCATGGGATTTGGCCTATTCCATCCATCCACCACAATAGATCAGCTCAGTAATTCTGACTAATAAGCATACTCAAGACTCTTTCATAGTGATTTGGACTCATGCCTGCTGTCTCATACATCTCACCATTTCTATTATGCATGCATGCATGCATGCTAGTTGTTACTCAGCAGATGGATATATTCTGTTGTGCACAAAATAGTAGCAACTCTGATGATCTGAGCATTTCCGAAAGTCATCACTTTGATGATAATCACATCAACCTTCAGTGTTAATTTTGCTACAAAAGCTGCGTTAACAAAAGAAGGACATTGAAGCTCCCATATTTCAAGCCTGATTCTGAGTCCTTGAAGACAGAATTCAACGCGCAACTTGCCATCAGAAGGTACCCATCACACACATTGCTGACCCCAAATAACCTAAAATATAACCAAAAGAAAAAGAAGAAGGTAGCCCCAATGCTTGTTGAGCCCCATGTCCAATTTCCCTTTTCACTCTCTGGGTTTCTGGACAGAATTTACAACATATGCATAGCTGGAGATGGACAATTCCTTAATCAGTGCAACCATAGAAAACTCTACTCAACCAGAAAGGGTTTTCCAGGCACCCTAGGAACCAATCTTCAGAATTGTTGCCATGTAGAATACTCCTTTTGTGTCAACTTGGAAGCAATTGCAAGATGAGCACGAATCTTGACAAGATTCACCCCAATGAATGATCTCCTTTTTTCTTTTGCAGCAGGCCTTTTGAACTAAGTTCCTGTAAGAAGGTTTTCCCATTTCTCAAAGAAGGAAGGAAGGAATCCCAAGAGTGAATATAATAAGATGAGAGATGTAAGAAGTGCAAACCAGTGTTGGACTGGCCAAACTGGATAACTGCCCAACACTGGTGCAAAGTGCAAACCCAAGAGACAATTGACAATGTGGATATCATTCTTCTGCTTCTTCATCTTCTTCAAATCCTCAAACACAGTGATGTGATGATGCTACCATTTCCATAAATTAGGTGTTCTTGTCGAGCTCTTCTTCTTCCAGAATTCCAAATGGCAATTGAGGAGAATGAACTCACCCGCCTCCACCTTCCGTCGAAGCCATCACTCTCGTTGTGGGTTGCACAAGTCTTACTCCTTGAGAAACTCGCTGCTGCTTCTGATGGAACCCAACAACAACAAATGATCAGACAGATGCTGCAAACCCCCTTTTCCCGGATCTCCCAACAATCCTTCTTAAGGACCTCACATCTCTCTTTCTCTCTCTCTCCTGTTTTCCAACACAGAAGAGAAGACAAAATGAGTTGATGATGCAAATGCAGATGGAAAGGGCAAAACACAAAACAACCGCAGACGGCCCAAAAAAAAAAAAAAAAAAAACGGGAAAAAAA
>Ga0209611_10003714_pt1 | contig 26376 bp, 24 predicted proteins | sample S1TSphgellanicum_3_FD_187693 | JGI IMG/M metagenome (GOLD analysis project Ga0209611, IMG submission 187693) | Host-associated microbial communities from peat moss isolated from Minnesota, USA - S1T2_Fc - Sphagnum magellanicum MG (SPAdes) (version 2) | ecosystem: Host-associated > Plants > Peat...
TTTTTTTTTTTTTTTTTTCCCCAATTCAGTGATATCCAAAAATTTGCAAATTTTCCCCAAAAAATAGCAAAAATTTGGTTGAATTCACACAAGCAAAAAAAATTCCAAAGATTTCCCAATTTCTTTGGTCAAAATTCAAGACCACTAACCATAGTGTTCTACAATATTACTTACATTTTTTAAAAAATTAAAAAAAAACTTTGTGCTATATAAATCTATGATATCATACAAAATTATATTATTATATTCTTGTACACTACATTTGATTCTTCCATTGGGAATGGATTGTCCCTTGAATTTGCCCAATGGAGTTGATTGGAGGTCAATAGTTTTGGCTATAGTAAGGTGATGGTGGTGTTTACAAGTGTTGGGCAATTACTAGAAACACAAACTTTTTTTTTTCGATTATCAACCTTGTTATATATTCATTTAACTGGCAAGGGTGAAAATGTGAGATAATTGAAACTTGTAGAAAATGTTGGAGGTTTGATGTAAAGAAAACCTTGTGGTATAAAGAATCGAAAGCAAAATTTCAAAGCTTTCAACATTTGAATATCAATTTGAAGCTATCGTGAAGAAGGATCATTCTTTGCATTTTAGATGGTGAGAGGAGCTTTTGATGCACATTCTTTTGAGTTTTAGGTTTAAGGTATCTACGAATTGCCAAAAAACTATGATTAGTGTTCTCTCAGTTGATCTCATTTAAGTAAACTTGAGTCTACAATGGACACAAAATGGAGTGGGTGAGATCACTTTCACCTATTGTGGAAAGTGTGGTCTTGTATTGATACACATTGATGCAATGAATGTAACATTGCAAAAGATTATTGCAAAAGATAAAGCAAGCTCAAATGGGATGGTTGGTTTCTATTGATTTCTTATGCCTCTTACTACTGTGATTATACATGTTTCATTTGCATTTGCCCTAGGTGTCGTCGTGCTTGAATGTAGCATCGCAAAAAACTCACTCAAGGGAAAATTTTGGCTGAAAGACTCATAGGGGAAAATGTTCAAAATCTAGATGTGTGGCATGTTGTGTGTAAACATCAAACCTATTGTTCAAAACACGTGCAATGTACTAGCAAGGAACATGGTGCCAAGGTTTTTTTTTCTTACTTGATGGACAAAATCCCTCCTTAATTAAGCTACACACAACCCTTACACCTAATGGACTCAAAGACAAAGTAACGTGAACCAACACTTTGGCCATCTCTTTTCTTACACATAATATTGATCTAGTTAAGAGACAATACACAAGAAAAGTTAATTCCCCTTTCCAAAAATTGATGGGATTTGTTAACTATGATAACCTTGTTAGGCCCTTTCACATCTCACATTTGTATTATATGATGCATCACAGTCATGTTATAATATTCACATAAAACAAACGAGATGATTCAAATGAAATTCCAACACAAAGAGGATTGTGACTTGTAGTTTTGTGTATTATTAAGTAGACTTTAAAGCATTTTTTGTTATAATCAACAAAGTTGCTACTCTACTTAAATCTAAAATCAACTTTCACACACCAAGTTTTGATTATGGAATTATGGTTTGCAATATACTTTTAATAAGATGTCCCCTTCAAGCTTCCATTGTGGATTAAATATCCTAAAGATTTGATTATTGATGGCCTCTTTGTTGTGTTATCAACATTAAACTTTTGAACTCTTTGTTGCATTGGTATCATAGTTCATTTACCTTGTCACTTCATTACTATGTCAAGTTTTTTCTGGGATGCACTAAAAGGCTTGTAATGAGTTTGAAACTTTTTTGCTAGAAAGTAACTACAAATCTAATGAATTCATGTTATGAATTTAGTCCTTTCTATAAAAATATAAGAATCAAATGACCAATCTATCACACTTCTATAATGATTCAAAAGGTTAAAATGTGCATTTCATCCATTAGATTGAATAGAAATCCAAGGCCTTACAAGCAAAATTTGATTTTATGCTTGAACAAATTGTTTTGAGGTTTGAGTTTTGCTCCAAGTTCTAATCTATTCATGGAGTGTGATGTACATCTACTTAATCACTATAAGAAGAAAATCGATACTTCAAAAGGGCATATGCATAAATCATAATGGAGTGAGAATAGGAAATAAATCCTAATCTCTTTCATCCACATGCTTGTATGCAAATCTTGCAACAATTATGCAATTTTTTTATTTGTTTAATATATGAATTAAATGCAAAACAATGGATTAACAGTTAGCAATATGCTTTTAATATAAGGTCAAGTTCTTTAAGCTAAAGAACTATTGCATATAACTATTTATTCTCTAGCAATGAAATAACAAGTTAGGAACTAAGGACATCTATAAAAAAATTAAATTGAAACTAATAGGTTATTTGATTTTTGAAGTTTTCAAAAAATCAAAACCAAAAGTTCTTTGAATTTCAAAAGTAAATAAAATTGGAACCAAAGGTTTTTTAAAAATTCACAAAATTGCCCAACATTGGTGTTTACTACAAGGATCACACCCTTTTGTAACTTGTTCAAGTTGTTTTACACTTATTTAACAAGTGTAATAACAAAGTTATCGACCTATATGAAGTAGTGTCATGTTCAAGTGAAACTATATTAAATAAGAAATAATGCAAATTAATAGCATAGAATGATGATTCATATTTCTTGTGAATGCAAAACATTACGAAATGATCAACTTTGCTACATGTATAAAAGTGATTAGTCTCTTTCTTGAATATTTATCACGAACATTCACTTGTCTTAAGATGGGTCTTGTGGATGTTGTTTGGTGCCTACCAACACTTAATATACTTGAAATTTATGAAGCATCAAACTCATAGTAAAGTTTCAATTTGGTACAAGGTTTTCTACTTAAGTTTTATTTTCTGAAATACACAGTTTAACAACCTTTAGGTCCACTTAGTGAATGCACTCAAAAATTGTATCTAGAATATTACACCAATTTGCTAAGGAAAAATACTATGTTAAAAAGTGTTTTTTTTTTCTAAGCAACTCACAATTGCTCAAGCAAGAAAGCCAAAAGACTTGAGGTAGCATATATAATGAAATTCAAGCCAATTTTCCAAAATTGGAAATATCACATGGGAGTTGTTTTTAAGTCAAAAAAGATAACAAGAACCGGGAAAAACTTTTGATGAGGCTCTTCACGCAAATGAATGGGAAATGTTGGATAGTTGTGCACAAAGTACTAATCTAAATAGCATTGACACAAAGTACTTTGAACAAATCATCCATTGAATGATAGCCCATCATATGTGAAAACATCTCAACAATATCCATGAACAAAATGCTCAAGAGAATTTGCATATTCTCATGCATAAGTTTTTTAATGTACCAAATGACCAGAAAGTAGGATATGACGAGTCACCTAACAACCATTAAGATGATGGCAAAAGTTATTAATGACATGGATGTGAATGTCATTTAAATTTTAAAAAATCATTACAGAAGATCATGTGTATTTTACTAGCTTTTCAAATTATTGTTTCAAAATAAGATTATTTTATTCCAAATATGCAAGCACTAGAGAACTTGATTGTTTGCTTGTTAAAGGAAGAAATGTTCATCAACCAAAATGACACAATAGTTGTGCTTGATCAAGCCTTGTATGTAGCAAATGCTAGTGGGTCCAATGGGAGTAGATCAAAACCTAATTCAAAAGACTAAAAGAAGTTTGCAAAAAAGATTAACAAATTCAAAATGAAGATTTATTGTAACTATTATTGTAAAAAAGGACATTGGCAAAGGAAACATGAAAAGAAAAAAAAAGATGAAAAGTCTAGCAATGAAACTAATGTGATGGAACGTTCAATTTTCATCACCAACATTGATCAATATTTTTCAAGGACTCTCCTACTTATGATGAAATCAATGAAGTGAGATTAATAAGGAAGATGTTTAATTAGTTAATGGAGGAGCCAACAAACATATGACATATAAATGCATGCGGTTTATTACCTTGAAAACTAATGTCATCAATGAATTGCAAAATTTGGGTTCTTAGCATTAAATAGGTCTTGTATATTTCATATAGCTAAGAAGTAACCTTTTTCAATTAAATAGGCAACCAATTACATATTCACCATCACTTATAATCAAGTGGAATATCCCATTGTTAATTTTAGTTGACATATTGTTATCAAATATGTTCTTTTTTGGGAAGTTGTATAAGCTATAGATAACACCAAGTGAAATTAACCTCATAAACATTCAAAGGAACCCAATTATTGAAGCATTGCAAGACTCAGAGATCTGGCACCAAATATTTGGTCATGCTAATCATGCCATGTTATCACATATTGCCAAAATGACCATGTGATTGGATTGAATGTTAATGAAAATATTAGGTTTGATTGAGTCTATGTGAAGGGTGCATTTATGGAAAAAACAAAAGAAACTTTTTCATGTTCATGGTATTTAGATTGGGGTTGAAAAACCAAGTGAATAATGATTGTAAACACAATATAATCAACCAAGAGCACCAAGGTTAAGTCTTTTCCAAGAACTACATTTAACATTTGCCATTCACATGTTGGTTTATTATTTCAAATTTTTTGCATTTTTTATACTTGCTTTACAATTGTGTGTTAAATATAAATATTTTTTGACTACATCTAGATCGTATATATCATGCATCCATTTTATTTATCATATGAAAATGAATAGCTTTTGTCTTAAAAAATCTTCAAAATATTAATGGTTTTGTAGATTGGGAAGAGCTTAAACCTATGAAAGGTATTTTTCAAATAAATCTCTTCCAACACAAAGGTACATTATAGCAACCAATGTCCCCCTCAACACAAACACCATACACAAAACACTCACAATACAAGAGATGAAACTTAAATGTTTTGGGTTGGGGACACTCACACACTTAAAGCTTGTTTTTTATGTGACTTACACCAAGTTGAGGAGTTCAACACATGCATTTAAAGTCTCCACCTTATGGGGATAACTCACCAAATACACATAAATGTAGACACTAATTCACCCAAGGCAAGATAATAAAGACGACAAAAACAAAATGTTATTGTGAACTCTCTCACTCAACCTTAAAATCACATAAATTGTTACAAACTTTGAAACGAATGACCATGGAACATTAGAAGATCACCACCCACAATAGTAAAATGGCAAATATTTATGGCAATCAAATAGTGTGAATGTGAAACTCAATTTGAGTCTCTAAATATGCCCAACATTTAGTGCCCCTCTAAAAGAGCTAGTAAAAGACGATTATTATTTTGAATCAGATAGCCATAATGATCGACCTAAGTGATGACATTTAAATAGTCTTTCACATTATGTTGTCCATTTTTTCATGTTAATGGGTGAGTATTTGGAAATAATTCACACTATGTTGGATATGTTAAACACTAATAGCCCAAATAGGGGGGTGTGAGTGAAGATGTTCTTAAATCACACGAGTTGTTACATACTTTGAAGTGAAGAACTACTTCCACCACATATGGTTTATAATTTTCAACAAGGCTCTTTGTGAACCATGAATTTTTTATTTGCAAGGCATGATAAATTAACACTAATATTTTTTTTAAGTGAAAAGATGTGTAACATATGGGTGAAGTTTTGGAAAATTGAGCAAGGTTTTTTGCAAATTGTGAAATTTTCTTTTTAGAGCATGATGGGTGAACATAAATTCTGTTCAGCCAAGAGATGTGGTGGAGATGCCCAAAGGTTTGCAAAAATTGCATTTGACCTAAAACTCATGTAGATTGTGAACTTTTTAATATGATGGTATGGGTGGCCATCAATTTTTCTCTACCAAGACATGTGTAGAAAATAGGATGTGAAATAGAGATTTTTTGGGGATCATTTTTTTTCATTTTTTCAATCAAACAATTAGGGAATTTTTGAGGAAAATGTGTTTCTTTAATGTAAATTCAACTCATTTTTTGAATCACTATATATATATATATATAATTTATTATGAAGGACTAATTGTTCCCAAGGTTGGAACTTCATAGCTGATTATTGGAGGTCAATCGTTGACATATCAATTTTGGATTTGTTTAGAATGGGGCAATCTAGGTGTAGTAGCTTGTAACCTCACAATAGTAGGATTTTTTTTTTAAAACAATTATGTTTACAATTGGATTTATAGTTGTGTTAGATTAAATGACTATGGTCACTAGAGTCATGTCGAACATCTTCCTTGAACAACTCAACTTGACATGGTGTCATGTCATGTCAAAAATAATTATGTGTAATGTCCACATGGATTTACATTCAAAATAGAAGTATGTAATCACAGTATAATCATCTAGGAGCAAGTTTATAATGTCATAAGAGGGAATTAAACATTCATGTCCAAGACCACAAACCAACTCTTTTAACTATCCAACCAATACTTCAATTCACGATATATTATGTCATTGCATAAATATAAACATGTATATTTCAAATATTATGCAATATCATATCATTATTTAATTATGTAAGTTCATAATGAAATTAATTTTACATTTTAATTAAATTATTAATATTTTATTTAATTATTCCAATTTAATGTTTTAAAATTTTCATTTCAGTTATATATTAAATATAATTTTAAATTAAATTTCATATTTAGAAAAAAAATTCAATATTTTTTCGAAAATTCAAGTTTATATTTTAAATTTTTACTTGGTTCATACATTCAGATTTTTTTAATAATTAATTTTAATTAACTTTAAAATATTTTGGACGTAAATTAAATTTTAAATTAAGTTTAAGATTTTGAATCAAATTTAATACACATTTTAATTCCATAGTTATATAAAAATTATAATTTCAAATTTTTAGATCTACATAAATTAAATCAATTTCAAATTTTTCATTGTAAAATTTTAAACTATAAACATACACATAAATATCACATGATTTAATTTAAAACTAGATTTAATTATCATTGATTAAACCCTCATGCATTTATGCATGCCATTTGTTCAAATAATGAATTAAAATATAAAATATTTATAAATTGCTAAAAATTGATTCCACTTGAACTTCATATAGACATGTGTTTTCATGTAATGTATATGTGACTATTGAGATTACAAAATGACCTTTGAAAAACTTTATGAATGTATGTTATTTAAATTTTATGATGTATGATTTCAATTATTATTTACATTTTTTATTTAACTGACAATGTACAACTAAGTTATGATTATAATTATGCTAATTTGATTACGTATTTACACCAGGTGGCAAAATTACACATGTTAAATGTAAAGTGATGGACATGATTTTTTCACATCATATCTTAAATAATATTATAATTTGTTTAGTAGGTAGTTGCATAAGACATCAATTTTTTTAATATCATATGCCATATCATAATGTCATATGTTACATCATGTCATACTCATTGTTGTTGATTAGTCACTTCAATAAATTTACATCTTTAGCTTGAGTGTATACAAAATTGAATACATGCCCACATTATGTTAATCATCCATTGATTGTGAAAATTGTTCAATTGTAACTACATATATTGCCACATAAGTTAAATAGTTGCAAATATGTTTCATAGTTGTGTTTTTTAGTTATTGAGGACCATTAGTTGATTAAGAAGTGGACCTAAATTCTTCTTGTGTCATACACATAATTTCTATTTAGACATTTTCAAGCTTATGATTGGTCATCCCCTTGTTTCTTACAATGTATAACTTTTCCTCTTTTTTTCAATCCATTTACAAGAAGGCTATGAAAGTTTTCATCCATTTATAATAAGATTACGAAGCTCTTCATCCGCACATATGAAGGTTATTGGTTACGTTGATAACATTTATGGAAAGGGGCTACCAATGAGTAACATGTCCCTTATAATTCTTTCACCATTGCTGCGGTTTAGCAATTACTAGGGACATGCTACCCAATCGTAGCCCCCCTCTCCATAAATGTTATTTAGTCCACAACTTTTTGAGGTTCCTTGAATTGTTTTTAAATAAATGTTATTGTTGATACACAAACTAGGTAACCAACAAGGGGATGTTAGTTATTATACATAAACCTTTTGTTTAGAGGTTTGAAAATGACTCCATAACCCTCATGTGGGTGGATGAAAAGTTCCATAACCATGTTGTAGATGAATGAAAATTCCTAATCATTCTTTATTGGAATGAAGTATGCAAGCTAAAAGAAGAAGACGGAAAGGTTATGCATCATGAAAGATGAGGGAGGGCCAATCAAAAGCTTTAAAAACTTTGAACAAAAGGTTATGTTCCCCTTTTTTAAAACCAATGAAAATAATGTTAAGTTGGGAGTAAAGAATTTATTTGGTGGGGAAAATCCTGTAGTTTTATTACAAATTATAGTATTCAGCCAAAAAAGATGAATATATATATATATATATATATATATCATATTTTTGTTTATAGCCAAATTTGGTTAAATCTTCTTGTGGATGATCACCATTTTGACTACATCAAAAAATTTGGAAAAGCTACCAAAAGTAAGTGATGGTTTAAAAACTTGTGAACTTTGGAATTCACCCCTCATTTGCAACATATAAACAATCCCTTTGGATTCAAAATTTGCTAGTATTTTTTAATTAGGCATGTGAAATGCCCATTGTTAAAATTGGGGGAACGTTGACAATCATCACATTTGTTGAAGATCTTGTGAACAACATTTGGATGGAAGTGGGTAGATTCTCATCGACTTGCAACCAAAACCAAACTAACCATGTTTGGTTTTCATTTAAAGAAGCACCAAAGATGGATCTCATGTCAAAACCCTTGCATTGTTGATTACCAAAATTAACTAATGACCCATTGGCCCCTTTAAACAAAACACAATATAATATAATTTGTATGTCATCAACAAAGATGCCTTACAAATGGTTATATTCCACCAAACAAAATGGGAATTGAGACCTTATAATTTTGAAGTGGACCCTTACATTATGAAATGTTTATCTTTGTAACTTCTGTAGACATTTACAAATACAATTAAAAGTAGTAGTTTTATGATGATATTGTAGGTATTATTTTCCATTAAATTATTAATATAATAAAAATTCAACACGAAAAAATTGCAATAACAAAAATAAATTCAATCAAAATTTCAAACTAATAATTATGTCAAACATGATGTCACATATATCATGGGAAAAGTTTGTATTTCAATTATGAAGAGTATACATGATTGCTTCTATTTTCAAAATAACTTTTACTATTGGGTGGAAACACAATAACACACATCAATATAAGTGTATTCTTTATTTAGTTTTACATGTATGAACGTAAAAAATAAAATTAAAGTTGAAAGTGTTTACATTAAATTTTCTCACTTTATTAATAAAATACTCAAAATAATTTGAAATGAATACAATGAATAAAAAATATCTTTTAGAAAAATGTAACAATATAAAATTAATTAATTAAATGACTTGAAAATGACATGTCATGAACAATCATTGAAATTCACTTTATGTAATAATGAATATATTTATTTTTCCCATGAGTGTTTGCCATTGTAAAAATCATGGATTTATAATTCATTAACCTTTTGAACCAAATAAATCTACCACATCAACCCAATTGATTAACCCATAATTATAACTAGGATTCACTTGAGTGGGGACACATGGCTTTTGTTATTATTTTCACACTCTATTACAATGTTTCATTGAATTCAACAATTTCCATTTGAAATGAATGTTATTAGACAATGTGCTTGCAAAAGAATTACAAAGAATTGAATATCTTATTTAAAATCAAACAAAATCTATTTACTTAATGTCAAATGTTAAGATATGTTCAAATATTTCAATATTGTAGTAGTTGTGTTGAAATCCATTGTGACTTAGACCTATGTTGCAAGTTTAGTTGTGTGACTAAGCCCTAATATGATGAAGCCTTAAACAAATGGATGATTACCTTGCTAGATGTGACTGGTGGAAAACACCAAAGGAAGGGATAGTTGATGATCATGAACATTAGAGAAACCATATTTTGCCTCTTGACGCTTTTTCTATTTTCTTGCGTTTTTGTTGTTTACATATTATGAAATTTGGTTTGTTGTTTTTCATGGAATGCCGATGCCTAGATCAAACATTGGCAATGGAACATTGCTTTCGAGATTTTCTTTTAAGTTGAAGATGGGGATGGTGTGGAGTGGTTGGCAAGGCATTTTGGTAGTGGAGAAAGATAAATACTAGAAGGTGCAAAAAGTTAAACAATTTTGGATTTCAACTCTTTTATTTTTGTGTTAGAATTGTTGTTGTAACTTTTGGGGAAGAATTTTTTTAGTTCAATTGTGTGTAAATTCTACCATTAGCTTCATGAACTAAAGTTATGGAATAGAACCTTAGAGGTTAATGAGTCAATAGGGACCTAATACAAAGATGATGAAAGGTTCAAAGGGGTCATTAAGGTTGGTCATTTGTGGGATGTTTGGCTAAAGTTTAATGTGCTTGGAATCTTTGTTGGGATATTTGAAGAATGAATAACCGAATATTTGAGTGATTTATCTGTAGTGGGAAGTTTTGGGAAAATTTGAAAGGATTTTTGCAAGAATAACTTGTCCACATTTTTTCCATCTCCTAAGATAATTTCTTTTGCTAGGTTTGGGTTTTGGCTCTTTGTAAACTTCATTTGGTTGCTAGGAAATCCGCATTTGTTGGCCATGATAGCCCACAGATAGAGGTTCCAAAGTGTGTAGATCCATTAGGGTCCGTAGATTTATTTCTGCCACAATATTATAGATAGATTCATGTATGTATACTTAAGGTTTGTTGTGCAATTGCATATGATAAAAAATATGCAATACTTTGAGTGCATACAACTTGTGTGTACCTCCTTTTTGGTATCAAAGCTTGTTGGTCAAAATAGGACAATAAGTGTAGAGGTTGATGTAAGATTAATATAGGTTTTAAAGATGCATAGAAGATGTTAGATTCCAATAGTGATGAGTAGAATCAAAATCTAACTATTCAAAAGTTATTTGAACATCGGATTGTCCATAGGTTGATAGCCTGGGCATAGAACAAAACCCATCCATAGGATCTCTAATATTATGATTGCATGGTTTTGGCGTGGTGAACATTGTGGGGATAGATCCAAGGGAAGCATAAGTTGGAGATCTTGTGATCAAAATCAATCATAAAAGGTTTGACATGCAAATACAAGTATGGATCAAAATTCGTGATGAAATTAAAGAATGGAACAACATTGCACAATTCCAATGTAGGTTCTTCTTCACTTTTTACCTTCCATAGTGTTCTTATTTCAAAGTTTGAAGAGAGAAGTGAGGTTCCTAGGGTTGGGGATATTTGGATACCCAAGGCCTTTGCTTCTTTAGACTGTTTCATCAAATTCTTCATACAAGGAATCAAAAATTTGCTCCAAGAGGGAGACATGATTTTGAGGGTGGAAGATGGAGAAGGTATGTCTAGACTCATAAGTTGGAAACTTTATTTGAAGTTAAATCAAGGACTTAATGGCAACCGAAGGGTGCAAATGAACAATCATATGTCATTCAGGTTTCTAACATGCTTAATCCCATGGTTGAAGGAAGACATATTGAGTTTTTTGCATAAAGATGTTTCAACATGACTTAGTGACAATGTTGATAATGAACCATGAACAAAAGAATCCAATCTAAGGTTTCTACTTTCAATGAGGTGGAGTTTCTTGCAAGATTAGGTACATGGATAATAATCTTGAGGATAACATGATTTGCAAGTATTGTGATTGTAGGGTTTGATTTAACAATTGTAGAGATCAGTGATATTATAATAGGAGTCATACATGTTTGCTTTTTCATGAAACAATTTTGAGGCTGAAAATATATTCAAATCCTAATGGACGATAATGGTCCATCCTACAAACCTCAAAAACTAGGTTCTTCTTCATAAGCCCTTGGCCTTTTGAAACAATTTGAAATTCAACGAGTAATTAGGGAAAGGATTATTGTAGTACCTAGGGTAGGAGATATTTGGATTCTAGTCGATATTGATATAAGGAATTATTGTTCACAATTTTATAGACCAAAATTGGACAATTGGATTTAAGAAGGAAATTGCATTTTGAAAATTGCCTATTCTGGTAAGGATTCTCATATGTTGTGTTGGTTCTATTGCATTAATCTATATGGTCTTTTTTTTGGGAGATATGCTAATAGAAGTGATATGGACTACAACATAAAAATAGGTCGCAATAGGTTGCAATTTGTTGAATCAAATGAAAAGGGAAAAGAGGTTGAATTAAAAGATTAGGATATTGACTAGGTGTATGTTTTGGAAAACCTTTAGTAGATAAGGTGATTAGTCCAAAAGGTATGGACGAGTTCTTTTGGGGCAAAGACATGGAGGACATTTATGATTGGACGAAAAGATTTTAGATGGCTACAAAGGTTAGAGAGTTGGATGAAGACAAGCTCTTCAAAATTACCAAGCTCAATTTGAAAGGTAAAGCTTGGGATTGGTACCATTAACTTTACTACATCTAAAGTATGGGGCATATGATGAGGATGAATTGAGAATGCAAATGGAGGTAGTGTGTCAAAAACCTAAACATAGGTCCAATTGTACTATGACAAGTTGGAACGACTTTTTATTAAAGGTAAAATTATGGATGTTGAAAAACAAAAACGGTTTTTAACTAAACTAAGGCCAAAATTGATAAAATTACTAGTGGTATGAACCTACTAAAACATGGATGAACTCCTTGCAACTACAATTGAAGTTGAAAATGTTTTGGGTGAAATAGGAAAAACCTCGTATGAACCTTTACAAGAAGAAAAAGAGGAGCAGTTTGTGTTGGGAGAAACCAACACTAATAAACACTTACAATTGAATGAGACCCTAGTAAACTACTTTGGGAAAGGAACATATGGCAAGGTTATACATGGTTTAGGAAGGACCAACACCATCCAATGCCAACTTTGTAAATTAGAATAACACATCGCCTTTGCATGTTTTAAGTTCATTAATTTAAGGCCCAAGTGTGCCAAATGTGGTGGGGGGGAAAAGATGGAGAATTACATATTAAAATGTTCTTTATGTTCAGGCATGGGGTATACGGAAGATAAGTGTTGGAAGAAGAACAACAAAGGTCCATCTGCTTCTACCAATTTCCTAGAGGTCATGGTGAATGATGAGGAAACTACATTGGTAGAACTTAATCACTTATGTGGAGTAAATAACAACATTTTTTCTAGTGTCAAGATGCTTAAAAGGAGATTACACGTACAAGCATCCACAATTAATGAAAGATCGGGAGAAGTACATGAAGATGAAAGTAGAGAAGTTAGAATTGATGGTAACATTAGGTCAAAGATCCTATCATATTTTAAAGGAAATTTTATCTTAATGCCCATGGAGACCATTTTGATTGTTCATGGTCAATTAAAATACCTTGAAGGTCTGGTCAAATTGGCTAGAAAAAAGAAGGATGTTGAAAACAACCTAGTCTTAAGTTATAACTCTTGTACTTACAACCACCATAAGGAAGGTTTGCATTAACAAGACAAACCATAGTAACACCCTTCATCTTGTCATCGAGATCAATTAAACACTACTTGAAAGCTTGGTTAATACCAGCATGTCAATGTGAATAATGGGTGCAAATGTGGTAAGGGAGCTTGGCATAATGCATTTGGTTTCAAGGCATGAAACATACAAGACAACTTCATGGATGGTTATTTAGGGACTGGGAAGAATCAATGACATTCTTATGATTGTGGGCAGGGTGGTGTGCTAGATGATCTTCCTTGTGGTTGATACTGATAGTTAACTTATTGTTGGGACTTGATTTCCTTATGGAAATTAGAGTTGTTGTCGATGTTGAGAAAGGAATAATACAAGTTCAGAATGATCCCAATGTTGTAGTGGAAGTTTTGCTTCTCAACGTCGTGAATATGTTGTAGCTAGTTACAAAACTAGAGGAAGCATATATCAAGGAATTTAACAACTTGATATTGAAACATTTGTATGTAGGTGAAGCAAAAACCAAAAATTTCCAACTTTTTTGTTTTAATGATTGCTATGATGATCATATTTTTGAAGATGAAATGAGTGAATTAGAAGATGATGCAGGTGATAATCCTAAAGGGATTCTGTTAGTGGAAATGAATTAGATTGAAGAATTGAGCGATCATGGGATGAACGAAGTTTTGGATGAAGAAGCATCAATATAAATATTCAATTTGGCATTACAAGATCAACAATAAATTTTGTTTGACGGCAATATGCAACTGATGATGATTATTTATATTGGATACTTTGTGTTTAAATTGAAGAGGAATAAAGGTTTCATCAATTTGTAAACAAGTCTTTAGAGCTTGTGTTTCATCTATTCCATGTAATGATGCAGGAGGAAGCACATTAGAATACCCAATTAACAACTGGATTGAAATCAAATTTAGGATCAAACAAAATAGTTATCTGAAGGAAGAATAAACAAAAATATTATGGGATATATTAAAAGAATTATAGGATATCTTTGCATGACACAAAAGTGAGTTAAGTTTTTGCATTGTCGAAGAACATGCAATTGTCACACAAGGGTTGCTTCCTTGTCAAATGACCCCGGGAAGATTGTCTTACTGGGAAGAAGTTGAAGTAAATAGGCAAATACAAACATTAATGGATTTGGGCAAAAACTCATTAGAATACACTTGTAGTGTCACCTTATTAATGAAGAAAGATGGCAACAAGAGATTCTATGGTGATTCACAACAACACATTTTGGGTTTTGCAATTGGCCTTTACAATTACATATTAGTCAAAAAGGACATATGCGACTAATGATTAGTGAGTTGCTAAACCCATGTCGTTTCACCCATTTAGTCACAATGGATGTTCAGTTGCAAAGCCTAGTCATTTAACAACTAAAATTTATAAATTTTCTTATAATAATGAAATTCCATGTCATCATTAACCTTGGTATGACATGTAAAGTGCATGCCATTTCAACTCAGTCATTTTATTTGATTAAGTGTTACAAAAGATGCCTTGATGGATGGATAACATGTGTAAAAAATCTATAAACACGCTACAAGTCATTGCACATGACCAAAAGTCAACCTAGATTGACTTAGTTAGGCTAAGCAACCTAGCCTAACTTGCTTAGCCAAAAGTTAACCTAGCTTAATTTAGCTAGGTTAATTACCTATATTGCTAGGCAACCTAGGTTACTGAACCTAAGCTAAGTGGTTTAGATTTAAAAAAATGTTGGATTCCTAGCCCAAGAAGCTTAAACTAGGCTATTTAACTGAAGCCAAATGGCCTAGGTATCATAGGTTATGAGAGTGAGGACTTGAACCCCTCACCTTCATTTTGGGGTTTAAGTCTTCATCCATTGCATTACCACATTTTTTTATACTAATTACATTTAACACAAAATTATAAAAGTCAAAAATTTTAGCCTTTATTTAACCTTGGCCACCCTAGGTTGACCTAGGTCTAGGTTAACCTATACTATTTATTAACCTAACCTAAGTTAACCTAGGAATTATTAAACTAAAATAAAAACTTAGCATAATTATATCGCATTTGGTTGCATCATAGTCACATCATAATTGCATGTAGTTACACAAACTTGAAGTGGTTACAAACTTGATAAAATATTTTGTAATGAAGCTACCTAGGTTGACTTGGCAAAAAAAATCTAAAGCTAAGAACTTAAGCAAGCCTACTTAAGTTAACTTATTGATAGGGTAACCTATTTTAAGTATATTTAAACATACTAGATGTAATAAAATTTCTTATGTTTGATTAAGTAATTTACAAGGTAACCTATATTATGAACTAGGTTTTATTAATTAGCTTACATACATATGTTAACTTAATAGGTATGTTGACTTAAAGTGTGTTAAGTAGTTAAAAAGTCAAAGAATTATGTGTCACCTTTTTCAAAATGACTTTTAATATTGTAATCATAATTCCAAGTTAATAATAGATTGTTTAGTATACATATGCATGCATGTGTATTCATGATTTCAAAAACCTCATGGCACACAAAAAATTATGGCATGTTATGACAAATATTGGTGCCAAAAATTCAAGACACGAATACTTATGGTGTCATAAAAAATCATGGATTAGCATGAAAATTTATGACACCTTGTTGTTAAATGGCATGCCATGTCATCATCACATGTAAAATTGAACCATTATTAATCACAAAAGACAACAATATTTTCAACCAACTAATAAATGAGATGAATTCATCAAATCAATGATATGAATAATGATGTGAAGTTAGTGTCACAAGTTGTGAAGTGTTATGACTACTAATTAGCCTTGTTGCCGCGTGGCATGCCACATCATCATCACACGACCATAAGTTATTATTATTCACCAAAAGTTGCAAGAATCAGTGGAATTTTGTTATTACCTAATTTTGGATGACTAAAAATATGTTTAAAGTACATTTGTGAAAATTTGATATTTGTGTAAAAACCATCAAGTTGTGATATTGAAGACAATTGCGAAGCCATAATGCCATGTGGCACCACAATGTCCTTTACAAAATGCAATCATTAACATGAACTTGTATTTACAATTGTAGTCGAGAAAAACGATAGTCATTTTATTTTAACCAGTTGTAAAAACCAAGATGTGTTGTTGTGATAATACACCATTCAATGCATAGACACGGTGAATTCATTTCCATGTTGCTAATTGAAGATGTCTTGGATCATATGGGAGAATTAGCATGGTTTATTGCCTTAGATTTCCAATTCGGGTTTTGGCAAATTCTAGTGGCACTTTAAAACATAAAAAAATTACAATCATCACTAAGTCAAGACTCTTCGAATGGAATGTTATGCCATTTGGGTTGTACAACAAGGATGATGGTTGAGGTGTTCAAGGATTGGAGCAATTGGTTTCTGAAAGTTTTTGTTGATGATGTCAACATACATAATTTAAATTGGAAGGATCATTTGCAATATATTAAACTAGTGTTGTAGAAACTTAGGGATGTCCATTTAAAATCAAACCCTAACAAATGTTGCTTTGGAGCATAGAACATTACATTCTTAGGTCATGTTATGAGTGTGGAGGGTTCCCATCTTTACCCCAAAAATGTTGCTACTATGGAAAGTTTTTTTATTCCTAATTCTGTTACAAATGTTAAGGCATTCCTAGGTCTCATAGGGTACTCAGATGATTTATTCTTGGGTATGCCAAGATTGTAGAGCTGTTATTTGGCTTGACTAAAAATGATTACAAATTTGTTAAAAGGCCCATCTACTAGGGTGATTTTGTGACTTTAAAAAAAAAACCATGGCATTTTTGGTATTAACCATGCATGGTTTTTCACAACCTTTCATATTAGATGTTGATTGGCCCATCAAAAACATAGGAGGGATTATGTCACAAAAATTGGAAAAAAAGGAATAGGTGATAGTTTATGCCAGCAAGGGATTATCCCCAATATAAAAGTGGTTTCATTTGATTGTAGGAAAGTGTTATGCCCTTATTTGGGGCATAATGCACTTATGACAATATATTCATTATACATTTTTTCTATTGGGGATAGACCACAAACCACTAAAGCAGTTTGCAATAGTTTTAGATGCATATGGACAAAGGGGGAGGTGGAAATCAATGTTTCAAGACTTTCATTTCAAGATTGTCAATCGAATTGGTGCTAAACATTCTAATGTAGATGTGTTGAATAGAAATCTAGTGGGAAGGTACGAAGTTGATGAAGATTTTGGCAATGAGATAAAGACTTGGGTGACACTAGTTAAAAGATTCCCTATCTTTAGGAAACAATCATCAATTTGTTTGTTGTTAGGGAAGGAGTTGCGGGAAATTATAATGAAGAAATCTTAGAGAAAGGAAAAGAACTAGTTCTTTACCAAGATGAAGGATAGAAAAAATAATAGGTTAACAAGGAGAAATTAAATCTCTAGCAAAATTGTTGGGATCTAGCACATGAAACACAAGCCTTGGTTGATCAAGCTAAGACCCAAAAGGAAAGGAATCAATAAGAAGATGAGCATGACCATCACTTAGACATATGGGAAGATTTGTTGAGCATGAAATTGCTCATTGGCAGGCTATTGTAGTTAACTAAACATTATCATGCTAATGTTAAAAGAACAAAAAAAAATGATGCGATATATCACTAACAAGAAAATGTATTATACTTCCAAAACCTTGTAGTCCTTAAACCAAAGGATACATTTCCTATCATAAGAAATATTCACAATGAAATTGGGCACTTTGGTGAAGCTTGCACTTTTTTTGAAATCAAACATCATTTTTTTTGGCATGATAGGACAAATTTTATAAAGGAGTTTGTGAAGGTTTGTGACAAATGTCAACTCGCTAAACGAATTGGTAATTTATGGTCTAGAATTGAAGGTATGAAGAACATACCCATATATGACTTGGGATCATGGGATGAATTAAGTTTTGGATGAGGAAATGCCAATGTAGATATTCAATTTGGCTCTACAAAAACAACAACATAGTTTGTTTGAAGGGAATTATGTAAATGATGACAATTACTCAGTCAATATAATACACACCCAATCAATAACATACACCCAACCAAACATACATATATACCTAGCCAAATGTCAAATTATGGGTATTGGATCCTTTTTAAAATGTGTTTGACTAAAAAATTTGGGATGTGGCACTAATCTTGAACACAATAACCATGCACATAAATCCAAGATTAGTTACCAGGTAGTAACATTGTCACATGTTAGTGCAATAAACTTGGCCCCATGAATAACAACCTTACTAGTTGCCAAGATTTGATTTTTGAAATGCTTAGCAATTCCCACCATGTTGTGTCAATCCAATGTTTCTTGGGGTTGTTTTTCAACTTCAAAAAGTCATCGAAAGGTTTGAAATCCTCATAATTGGTCATGGGTTTTCATTTGTTAAGTAGCATGAAATTTATGCAAAGTGAGTCACTTTCTTTTTGCTACTTTGATCACACCCACCTTAAACTTGCTACAAAAAATATGGATAATTCATTGACACATTTATTGTTTTAATTTTGGCATGAACACATGTCAAATCCATTACCTTTACCCTTTATTCATTTTCCTTTTCTTAACAAGTTTATCAAAAGAATCCCACTTTGGTACCAACAATTTCAACTTGCATTCTAACTTAATGCACACATTGCACTTAATTATTGAAAGATTTCTAACAACATAAATACAAGTTTTTCCCATGGCATTTTCATTACCAAATATCCTGAAATTTTTTATCACATCTACCTTGGCTATTTTCTTGGGTTTCTTCCCAATAAAGGCAAGTATTTAAAAAGCTTCAACATTCAATAGACTTAAGTTTGCATCAAGGGTGAAAACTTGAACATCATAATAAGAATAACTTGATCCTAAGCATCTAAGTTCTTAGGTCTAGTGCGCATTGAACCAACTTGAAGTTCTCCATTTTTATTAAACTTAGCTTCATGAAGTAAGGGGAGAGGTTCAAGCTTTTGGAAATGCGCTACCTTTTTAAAAAAATCTTTTGAATTTGAATTAAGAGGTGGGCAAAATTTGGACATCAAATACAAATTGACAAAGCAATAAAACTTTAATAGACATAACACAACCCACAAAAAATGACCCAATTATAAAAAGAACTTATAAATGAAACAAAAACAAGAAGTGTAAAAAATCAACATATCAAAAAAGATCATGAGTGAGAAGAAAGAGGTGAAAATTGGCACTTAACTAAAAGCTTAAAATGCTAACATTTTGGAATCGATGAGTTATGAAGCATCAACAAGGTTCCAAGCTACAAGTTATTATTGAAGCCTCTTGCATTCCAACTTTTGAGTCATGGTTCTTAAGTCTATGATCATCAGATTCTTTAAATCACTTATGAATTGTGATATTCAAACCCTAAACTCACCCCCCCCAATGATCAATCCCACCCTATCCCTATATTGATGTACCATTACATACCTCAAGGCTTGCCACAAAAACTTATAACTTGCTTGAGCTCAAACAAGTTTTTTGAATCCTTAAGCCTCAACCTTGTTGAATTGTCAATGGAGTATAGAATACAAAATGTGCAAGATAGAAGTTACAATTTACAATTCCAATAAAGCTTACATTTACATGTGGCAACATTAATGAACATAATCTATGAGCTAGGGCGCCAAAAATTCTAGGTACCAAAATTAATAGAACATAGAGAACATTAGCTATCACTAAATTTCAAAACAATGAAACAAAATGGCAAGGAAAGTTAAAAGGTCATTAGATGAAATGGATGGTTAGATGTTCATCATTTGGCTCTTTCACAACAAGTTAGGACTATAAATAATGATGTGTACCATGTACCATGGTTATGCCCTAGGCAATAGGTGGCTAGGCCATATCCTCATGATGACAAAATCACATGATGGTCTAGTGATGTTATTACAATATGCTCATCTCCCCCTCCCCCCCTCCTTCCCTTATTTTGGAGTGTAATTTTCATGGACCTCTCCCCCTAATCCAAATTGACAATTTTTTGCTTTTAAACACTTGTCTTGACTCATCAATAAATTTATGATAAGTTTTTCTACATGTGTTTTTGCAATGTTTGTTTTCATGAATTTCATGTGAGTCCAAGACTTGAAAATTGTAAGGTTTGGTGTTTTATTCCATGAAAGGAGGAAGACATTCAAGATTGAGAAAGTTGCAATCAAAAGGTTTTAACTTTTTAGGAATGTATTAGTTTGCACTTATTTTTCATCATTCTTTAGATGATTGTAGATGATGACAACAAGGTCGTTCATGAAATAACTACAAATTCAAAGGGAGCAAGCACCCCTTGCGTTCTTAAGTCTTCGTGTGAAGTACTTACCTAGATGTCATGTGCCAATAAAAACAAAGGATACTCAATTTGAGAATATATTTTAAATGAACATGGATGTAGGCCTTGGTCGATTGCAATAACATCCCTCACCACTTTGGATTGCTTCCATCCATGTCCCAAATCCTCCACATCACGTCTTGAGGTAGTTGCTTGGGGATATGACAAAATGTTAATTTATTCTTGTAGATTAGATAAAACACATCCAACAAGGCTTGAAACCAATATGATGAGACCAAACAAACCTTGAATAGTGAATGTCCAAAATTGAATAAAATAATGAAAAATAACTAGAACCTTCAAATAAGCTAATTAGAATGAATGATTAAAAAGTGAGTTGTGACGCACCCCACTTTTAAAAATGACCAAACTTTTGGTAGAACTTTACCCCTTTTGACCAAAAGGTGTCCTTTATACGCTTTACATGATGTTATAGAAGCACATGTGAAAGCCTAAAATGTATCATAATAAATGCTAGATTTTTTAAGGGAAAAAAAAAGTGGTGATGGGACAAAGTGTAATAAGAAAGGACACTCCTCTCTATCTCTCTCTCTCTCTTGAAGATTCAAAACAACTTGCAAAATTCCAAAATCGCCAATGATTGTCAACTTGGGCTACTTGGCATGCAAAAATCACCTATGATGTGGAGGAGGAAGATAAGTAGTTATTGAACCACCAATTATTGAGAGAGTCCAATAACCAAACAAATGACACCCACAATAAGTTGCGAGGCAAAACTCTTGTTTTAATGGAAAAATTCTCAAAGAAAAAAAAAATTCTCCTACCCAATAGAGAGGGAGGCAATCAATCCCATTGCACGTGCCTTATATAGTGAGAGATGGACCACCTCTTGTAAATTGTCAAAAAATGGATGCAAAATGTGGAAAAGAGTAGGGATCAAAACCTTGAGTATCATTGAGTAGCATTACCTCTCAAATATCTAAGTGCCAAACCTCCAAAATATCAACCTCAACATGCCACAAAAAAAGCAATTAGGTGAATAGTTGGAAGTGTGCAGAAAGCTCAGATACATTGATATGCAAATGAAATCTCAATTAAATCCAAAGACATCAAAAGAAAGTGTATTATCAAATCCTAAACAACTTGCAAGTAAAACCAAAATACCACATCAAGCCAAGACCCCCCCAAAAAAAGTTCAAGCTTGCCAACAACACCAGAAACTCCTCAAAGTGATTGGCATGAGAGAAGAGATGAACACAAACATAGAAAGCGAATTACAACACTCTTTTAAATACATAATATGAATGTGAAGAATCTAATGTAAGCTGTGATGAGTATCAGCACACAATTGTACCCAACACACAACTCACACTGGAAGGAGACAATAGAGCGCAACATGGGTCACATGCAGAAATTGCATCATGAAAATACAATTAAAAAAGCTTTGGGGTCAAGAGAAGGACCTTTGATATCAAGGAATAATATGTTACAATAAACATACCCAAAAGCTTGCACAGATTCTGGTTTGCCAAGTGCAGAAAACTCCAGCAAATAAATCTCTGTAACCTGGATTGTAGCACAAAGCAAAGAAAGAAAGCCAGTAACGTGCTTTGAAGCCACAGCTATAAAAACCTTTAAAAAATCAAGCAGTTAAGCTACGCTTCAATAGCCAGGGCTCCTAGTATGTTCATAAAAGAGTGCAGTTGTGGGTGAAAAAAATTTGCATGCCTGGGTGGTACTCTAATGTGTCAACATGCAAAACTGCAAACTCCAAAAGGAGAAACCTAATGAGAGACACTGCCTACCTCGTGTGTAAAGGCAAGACTGGATTGAAGCAACAGAGATTCTAGCAACAAAAGTGTCTGTTAAACTGTACTAGATATTTCACAAGTTACATGGGCGTTGTGATGATGAGAATCCTTTGCTTGTCTTCTCTGGTGTTTGTACATTGTCCAAGCCTCTGAGCTCCCCCCCAAGTCACCACTGTCCTCACACGTCAAAAGTCCTCAGCATCTTCACATGTTAGTGTCAAAAGTCCTCAGCTCATAATTGAGATGGCATTCATGCTCAAGAGCAAAGACCAAAGCCACAAAGGACCTTTGATTATTCATTTGCATTTTCTCCGCTTTTGATCCTGGCATCTTTGCTGCTACATACCTTCCCATTGCACCATTTTACTCCTGGAGACAACTTGTGAGCCAGGAAAGCATCTCATTGTTGCTTTTGTTGTTGTTGCTGTTGACTCCCGCTCAAGGAGTCACATATCTGTGAGCCAGAAAGGACAAAAAGGATTTCTAGAAAGAATTCATCTCCAGAAGGTATGTATTGTTTGACAAAGAGATTTGCAGCTGATTGTTGACTCCGCCCATCAAGCAGTTGCATATTGGTGAGCCAGAAGGAAGGGCAGAAAAAAGGGAAGCCTAGAAGGAATTCATCTCCAGAAGGTATGTGCGTCGCTTGACCAAGAGATTTGCAGCTGATCTAAATGGCTCTTCAAATGCTCCAGCGATGAATCCCTCTGCCTCCTTGCGCACTGGGTGATCACTTGGACGAATGGCCACCAGTGTGGCTCCCTTCAACCCGGTTCCACCAGGAAGCTCCAAGTAGGGTGCATACCACAGCTTCATGTTGAGAGCTGGAACTTGGGTCCTGTTTGAGGTTGCAGATGCAGCCAGAGGCTTCTCTCGAAACTCGTGTAGTTGCTCTCTGCTCATGCAAAGCATTCCTTGCCCATCAGCATCAGTAAGAACAAGGCTCTCCAGTGTGGGATGATCAGAAATGATCTGTTGAAGGAGATAATGCCTTGCAGATGCTGCAATCAACGAGCTTATCGTCCACACAACTCTTAGCTTGAGCCCACCATCAGTATAGAAAGACTCTGGTATACTGCCACTGTCATCTTGAGGAGGAGTAAGAGGAGAAGAAGTTGGAGCTTCACTTTCCTCCTCATCATCCCCAACAGCTGGAGGAGGAGGAGGAGGAGGAGGAGGAGGAGGAGGTGACAGCATCTCTTCCCCTCTTCCACTCAGAAACCATGGCCTACCTGCTGCTCCTCCATCAGGCTTATTTTCTTTCCTCTCCTTGTCGAGCTTGACTAGAGATGCAGCTCCCAGAATTACACAACTCTCGAGAGTGCTCCCAAACTCAGCTTTCCACTTGAGCAAAACACCTTCTTCGATGCCTAGCTCTCCCCCAGGCAATTCAATCCGGAGGTTTTGAATCTCCTTGAAGTTCTTCAAAACCTCACCAGGCGAATGATGTGAGACTTCAGCAAGAATGGTTTTCTTGGGTCCCAGAAACTGTTGCAATACCTGCAAGGGTTTCACAATGGTTCCAACCACATAGCGGAACAAGTGACTGAAGATCCCTCTGCCAACGCCACTGCCACCTCCTCTCACGTTCAAGCCACTCTCCTCTCCAGAAATCACACAATCCACTTTGACCACCACGTTGTCTACCAGCGGCGCAAGAGCATGGAACCTCTTGGATACTGCACAGCATCTCCCCAGCGCCTTGATGTCCGCAAGCTTGTTGAAAATCAAGAGCACAAGCGAGTCTGGGAGTCCATCGAAATGGTCTATTGTTGGTATTGGCATTAAGAAAGCTGACCTCCGGCAATTCCTGCCGTGGTCTTTCACAACAGCCTGCTCAATATGCATGGAAGGGAAGGGAGGAGAAGAAGAGAGGGGAAGGAAAGGAAACAGAACCACACAACAACACAAGCAGACACAGCCGCGTGCTGATGAGAACGACACAGGATGTTGTTGCGGCTTCCTTGTCAACAATAACGCGAGCGACCGCTTCCTTCCTTCCTTCCGGCCACTCTCTGCTGAAGTCTCTGGAAAAGAAGAGTACAAGAGTGTTTGCAGGTAGGCTTCAGAGTAATACCTCTCGGTTCTATACAGTTCCCTATCTAGACCGCTTCTTCTTCTTCACGGCAAGAACGGCTTTGCTCCAGGCTTCTTCTTGTCGTTCTGCCGAAGGCTGGAAAAAGCTTGTGCTCATCTCCCTTCCTAGTGTGCCAAACATATGTCAAAAACAAAACTGCGATCTGGGTCCAATATCCCTTCTTTCAGCCCGTGCTCCTTAGCACTCCTGCTCTTCCTCCTCCTCAACCCTCCTCCCTCAGAAGCGAAGCGTCGCCTAAGAGAAGGCGACTTTCATAGCTTCTACGGCCACTTCAAAACCTTATATTCCTGGAACAGGTCAAGCAAGCTCCAGCACGAAACAAGAACACAGAAAGAACCTACAAAGACCTAGAGAACAGAGAGAGAGAGAGAGAGAGAGAGAGAGAGAAGAGTAGTTTCTAGTTGAAGCCCTGGAAGACTCGATTTCCGTGCACGGTCGTCCAAATCCGAGTCTGTAAATTCGTGACGGTCACTCGAATTGTTGGTTAGCGTTGGCGAAGCTCTCTGAATCAGCTGTTTCCTATGTAGGAGGAGAGAAACACGAAAAATTGAAAACCACGACGAAGAGGAGGAGGAGCGAGGACGACGACGACGACGCCGAGAGGAAGGCACGACAAGCGGGGATGGGGAGGAGCAGCGAAGGAAGGAAGAAAGACAAAATTCCGCGCAGAACGATAGAAGGACGACAATTCCACGCGAAATTGTACCAACGACGCGTCCGTAACTGGCGGAGTAGGAAGCAGGAAAAGAAGTACCGGCCATTTGGACAGGCCGGGTCGTCCGGTCACCCGGCCGGTCCCTATTTAGGACTCCGGGTGTCCATACCGCTCATTTCAAAATTGGGTCGGTTCCCGAGAAAAGAAAAGAAAAATTTTAATTTTAATTTTAAAATACCAATAATAAATAAATAAATAAATAAATAAATAGGGGAAAGTACAAAGTAAGGGGCAAGTTAGGGTCATCGCATTTAACCCTTTTTCCACTAACAGGCTGGATTTTATCCACCTACCACAGTTTGAATCCAAAGCACAAGAGCTTTGGCCATGTGGTACACGTCACATTTGTCCAGGCATTTTACTTACGTTACCCTGGTACACAATTTTATTTCTTTTATTTTGCTCTTTTTGGGTTCCTTTAAGAAAATTTATAAAAAAAAAGAGGAAATGTAAAAGCTTTCTTTAATTATTTCAAAAGTAATTTTTATTTTGAAATTGAAATGTTGCCTTGTTGTTGCTTTGCACATGTTGTGTACTTTTCTTTTCTTATTAATTAATTATTAATTTATTTATTTTTCTGGGTTGGGGTTTGGTAGGTAGGTGAGAACTTCAATCACCTAACTAGAATTTTATTTTCTTTTATTTTCTTTTTTGATTTTTTGGTGTTCTTTTCAAGGTTTTCCTTTTTAGGGTTAGGGTATATGCATTCAACCAACCACACTATATGAGTACTTAAACTACATCATATGGGGATGGATGGATGGATGATGGGTGGATAAGAAAGAATTATATATATATATAGGATTCGAATTGTACAAAATATCGTTCAATTATCATCCAATGACGGATTTAATTAGCCACTCCTATTTTTAATTCATTGAAATTTTGGAAGCAATTAGGGTGGATAAACAGTAAATCAGTTAAACAAGTGGGGATTAAGTCCTTGAGTTAGGTATTTAAAGGGGATTTTTAAAATTGAAATCTAGCTTAATATCCCAAA
>Ga0209611_10003716_pt1 | contig 26366 bp, 16 predicted proteins | sample S1TSphgellanicum_3_FD_187693 | JGI IMG/M metagenome (GOLD analysis project Ga0209611, IMG submission 187693) | Host-associated microbial communities from peat moss isolated from Minnesota, USA - S1T2_Fc - Sphagnum magellanicum MG (SPAdes) (version 2) | ecosystem: Host-associated > Plants > Peat...
GGTTTCATACGGGAACCCTATTACATTCAAAAAACCACAACAAACCATGGAAGTGAAAATAGTTTCAAAAAGGATTTCATGAAAAATAACATGTATCAAAGAGGAAAAAATGACAATGATAAATGACACTTACCACATGAGATGAAAAAGCTCTTGGAGTAAGACCACGATGACGCCCAAATCGCTGAATGTGTTGAGCACAAACATATGACTTTTGTGAAATCTGACCAACACACTTGGTGCAATGGCAAAGCTGCTGAGGTGGACCACAAGGAGAATGAGACACCTCTGCCTGCATATGAGCTGATGTGCGCTCATTTGAGGAGGATGAATCACTAGTGCACACAACGGAGGAGGAAGACACATCATTTGTCACATTAATACAGCACAAGTGTAAGGCAAAGACCAAATTAGACTTTCAAAAATCATGTCATACAACAATATAAGCCCTTGACTACTCATAAATTGAGACAACCTAAACAAAAAAGAAATGCATACCTACATCCAATGTGGGCTCAACAATGCCTATAGGACTGGTTACTCAAATAATCCCAACACCAATTTCGAAGTAGGGGGCAATACTATAAAAACCCTTTGGCATATGCAAAAAAAAACAACAAAATGTTAAAGCCAGAATAAATTAAAACTTTGCGAACCCCTTGCGAACCTCACCATCGCATCCCTCTTCGCACCAAAGCCCTAAACCCTAAAACTTCCTCTTACATTAGCGAAGTCCCCGACTTCGCAACCCTCCAACGTTGCGAAAGTAACAGCATTGCACAGCCTTTGCGATAAAACTCGTATCGCAAGTTCCGATGCGGGTTACATCGCAAGCCCTGATTTGCTGAAAGTCCCTAAGGTGTAGTGAAATGGAATCCCTTGAAGCTGGTGTAGTGAAATATTTCTGGGGTCCTAGAGTGAAACGACGTTGGAATTTGAATTCATTCTCGGCATTGCTCGAGAATTGTCGAAGGAAAGCTTGGGCAGAGCGGATTGCAATGGCTGGGACTGGTGGAGGGGGTTCTGGGTTTGGAGGAGGTGACAACAATGAGGAAAGGTTGAGGAAGATGATTGCTGATCACTTGAGAGCTTCAGAGCTCTCTGCAATCGATACTAGGACACCTGAAGGGTTGGAATCCTTGACAGCCATTTTAGGTCAAGCACTGCAAGCAGGGCTGACTGCTGGGGAAGCACAAAGAGATGAGGAGGCAAGGAAGGCTGCAGAAGCCAAGGTAGCAAAGAAGAAGAGAAAGAGAGATGAGAGAGCAACAACAGGAGCTCTCTCACCTAGAACTCTCAAGAAGAAAAGGAGGAAGGATGAGAAGGATGCCATCAAAAAGTAAAAGCTCGACCTGAAGAAGAAGGAGGAGGAGAGGAAGAAGCTCCCTCTGATAACATTGGCAGAAGAGGGAATTCCAACCGAGTTGGCATACACTGGGGCGAAGAGCACCATTAGGCACATTGTCTCCACCAACTTTGCACGAGGAGTTAAGTGGGGCACTCTCTCAAAGGTAGAGTAAAAGAGAGTGATAAATCAGGTCAAGGGAACATTTCGAAATGGAGGAGAGCTTGATTCATAATGGATTGCAAACAAGATCTCCAAATTCAATGTCTCAAGCAAGATACCATGACACGATGAAGATTTGTGCTCACCTGAAAAACCTGAATGTGTACAGGAACTTGGAGAGGCCGCTTCAGTTCTTAGAAGACATCTGGAATGCCTTCTACTAGTCTAAGGTGCAGCTGAAAGCAACAAGGCAGCTGAAGGAGATCACAGAGCAGCTAGCCAAGGCCAAGAAGGCAAGAGAGTTTGGGAGGTTTGACCGTGACCTGAAGGCACTAGAGTTGAAGCTTGCTGAATGCCAATCAGTGGTGGACGAGGTTGGTTATCCACCATTGAAGTTCCTCAAGGCAACAGAACGAGTGAAAATGGTTCCAAACACCACCCACAGGCTAGGGCAAGGTGGCATTCTTGGCCTCAAAGCAGCATTTGTAAATACCCTAAACCCTCTCCTCCATTTCTTTCCTGCAAAGACTCACATGCTTGTGAGTTTCTGTCCAGTCAAACTGGACTGTTTGCGATACCTTTACGATGCGATACCTTTGCGATATCTTTGCGATGCGAATTGCATTGCAAAGACAGGTATATGGAGTTTTGGCCTTTTGGGTTGCGATAATATATGCGATGCGATTTGTTTTGCAAGTTGCTTCACAAGTGTCAGTATGCGAAGGTCTGCGCTTTGCAAAAGTGGTCGGAGACTTGAATAGATTCTTTATGCGTTTTTTTTACCTATTGTATTATGGGGACAGTACAAGAGGTACAAGAGGAAAATCACAGCTGCAAAAATGAATATGGGCCAAGAGCATGGCAAGGAGCATATTTTTCAACATGTTGATGCACTATTGGTGAGTGGGTTTGGTTGGGATTCAATTTTTGTTTGTGTTGAAATTTTTTTCATTTGAATCAAGATTTTCATTTATGGTCTTGACTAAGCTTTGCATGTTGAAATGTAGGCATCTGAGGGTGAGAGTGAAAGCTCCGAGGGCAGCAGTGATGAGGAGGAGAAAGATGAGGAGGAGAGAGCAGGTAGCACTGCTCCCAGTGTGCTACCTGCTCCCAATGCTACCACTAGCAGTGGACCCAGTTCATTTGCTAGTCGAAATGAAGGTTCTGCAGGGGGCAAAGATAAAGAGAATAGGGAGGAGGAGGAGGAGGAGGGGTAGGGGGACGATGAAGAGAGGGAGGAGGATGAGTAGCCTCCCCCTCCACCAAAGAACACTAGGAAGAAAGATTCAAGGAAGAAATCAAAGAGGGGAAAGAAGTCTAGATAAACAGCTAGTGTGTTAGTTACCCAAGGGTTGCAAACCCTTTTACATTGTAAATTTTGAAATTTTGATATAGATTTTCTTTTTTGCGACCCAAAGTGACCCAAATAAACCCTGCTTCCAAAATAAGAATACAATGCCATGCTCTTGCGATACACAGTGCATCTCAAAACAATTTGCGAGTCATAATTCTTTACAACACTGCAAAAGCCAAAAGACCAATAATACCATGTCATAGACATCGCTACACTCTTGGGGGTACAATCATTCCAGAACACGTTTGCGAAATCATAGATTTCTCAAACTTTTAGCGGCATTTTGAGAATCCCAAAAAGTTTGCGTGAGATCTTAAAAGCCTATCGGTTTCCGATATAAGATCTAACGCAAACGTGTTGGGATTCTCAAAAATGTCATTAAGGGTTTGCGATAAACCTTATTTCGGAAACCGATAGACTTTTGAGTCGATTCGCTAAGTTGTTGCGGCGATGGGTTTGTTGCAAATAGTTTCCGATGTATTGTTAATCGCAAACGGTTTATAGAAGCAGTTATAATCGTAAAGGTTTTGCGATTGTATCAAGTTCGGGAGTTATGAAGGACTTGTGATTGTACGGGTGCAAATGTTATGGTATCGCAAAGGCTTAACAGTTTGCGAAGAGTTATGGTTCGTAAATGCGGGTTTTCATAAACTTCTTTCTTTGTTGTTTGCGATGATATGTGGATCACAAAATAGCCCCCTGTTGTTGTAGTGTGTGTGAAAAATGTCAAAGTGAATGTTAGGTTCTTCATAAATCAATCTTGTAGCTTGGGTGGTATCAAGCTTATGTGATTTACAGGATTGGATTTTGGGTTAATCCTTGGCATATGTGGACAATGTGATGGAAATATCATAAATTGAAAGATTGTAAATTACATTAGATTTGTGTTGCGTGTAAATTAAAGGTTAAAAGTTCATAAGGATTTTAGTACATTAAGAGTTTTGATCCAATGGCAAATCCCAAGATTATTTTGTTGGTATAGATTTGTTGTATGAATGTTCTTATGGTGTTGTGATTGTCATATGTTCTTCTATCAAATGTGTTCTATTTTAAATAACACACGAATACAATTTCTTGGAAATTATGTTATTGTTTCCATCCACCTATTGTTATAGTATATAATCACAACACCTTGAGTTTGTGTCTTTTATGTCTTAGGAATGTTTAGGTTTCAAACCTTTAATTTTTAGCCACATAACTACCAACTACAATTAACAAATCAAAAGTGAAAATTGGGGTGGTGACAGATGTTGCACAAGCAAGGGGAATGAGGTGTGTTGGAAGTGGAAAAGTAATCAACCCTACTAATGTTATTCGACTCATAATGGAAGAAAATTGCATTTTTAAAATGTAATTCAAACACGTTACCTAACAATAATGTTAAAGACTAAAGGGACATGCCCAACTTTAGTGGGCTAGAAGAGATGGATGCACTAGCCAAGAAAAGTGCCTTCCAAACAACATGTAAACAAAAGAATTGAAAACAACAAGGCATCTTCCAAAAGCAGGTGAAGGAATGTGTGGTTGCCAGTTGTATTCTTAAAATCAAAATTTTGACAAATGCAAAAGGGAAAATTGTTGGCTTGAAGTCAATTTGGAAAGGAATAGGGAAGGAAGTTGCATACCAACATTTGGACTTCATAATTTGACAATTTGGATCACATGCCCAAAAACAATTAGATGTAATATATGAAGATCGAACCAACAAATTTGATATGACCCTCCTTTAAAACCCAATGTTTTAAAAACTCACATGATAGAACATTTTAGTTCCTATAGGAGAACACTAAGGAGTGAAAAACAAAAGGGACAATGCACGTCCTAAAAAATGTCTTGTAGAAATGTGAGATGCAAATGTCTTCTTTTGGAAAACTCTAAATCCCAATAAAGAAAATGAACATATGTAAGAACTGTTCATACCCAATTACGAGAGCCAATAACTTTGGGATGAACACCATCAACCTACTTCATGGAGTTATAAATATCATGCAACTTGGATGTTATATGTTGCAAATTGTTATCTTATTGTTACATTCCCATATATAATACAAAGTTTTTAGGACAAGAGGTGGATTTCCATCCCAAGTAACCAAATATGACTTGTGGGCAATCATGAAACATCATTATATTGTGATTGACAAATGCCTGAAGGAATTGCACATGTGGTGAAGGAAGAGGAAAAGGATGTGCAAAAGCCAACAACAAAAGTACCATCTTTCAAACCTCCATGTGCATGTTTTTAATTTAATGGTTTCAACATACTTTAAAGTACAATCATTGTGGTAAATGACTTCAACATAACATTACACTAATAGATTTCTTCAAATATATGATTGAGTTTATTATTAGTATTCTAGTCATAAATAACAAAAATGACTAAAAACCTTAAAATCGTTACGAACGAATTATTTAGAACAATAATCATTGAGGACATGATGTGGCAAATATCATCCATTAGTTGTAAAGGACATACATGAAGTCATTAGTGACAGTTTAATCATTGTTACATTACTTTTTTTAAGTTATAATATATTTTATTTTCATTATTTTCACCCTATCAATTGTTGACATGTGTCACTTCCTAAGCTAGGTTTAAAACCTAATTTAAATACTTAAGTAGACACCTAATCTACCTATTTAAGTTTCACCTAAGTAACCATCTCACCTAAATAGTCTAAGTAGGTACAGAATATTTGGTCAATATTCTAACATTGATCACAACAAATGTCATTTGTGAAGTTTGATCCTTGGACTCCAAAAATTGAATTCAACTCCTTTACCACCAAACCACCTCACTTATTGTGTAAATAGTCTAGCATTTATTTTATTTAAACCATACTTCATTTAAACATTACACAAAACCTCAATTTTCATAACTCATATCTTATTGATAATTTGTCCAAATGAAAAAATTGAAAATTTATTCATAGATTTCCTTCAATAATGTACACAATTATATAAATTATTTTAAAAATGTATAAATTCATTTCAAATTTTTTTTGAATTTTCTTATTGAATAACATTTCAATGACCATCCTTTGAAAAAAAATAAATCCAACACATGATTTGTAAATGAAAAACCTTTGTGGTTAATACATGAATAAATAAAAAATATTTTTCATATCTTAAACTTTCATTTGATTTAAAAATTTACATTATACAATTTTGTTCCAATATATCACAATTTTACTAATAACTTTTAATTTACACATTTGATTTCATATAATTTATCCACATAAAAAATATATAAATGGATCATAAATCAATTATATTTATAATATTATTTATAATATTATTTATATTAAATATGGTGAATAAATTCTATTTTGACCTTTTATTTAATTAAAATATTAATATTAATCTATTAAAATATTAACTAAATGTATAAATTTTATTCATTTTTACACATATAGTCTAATATTATTTTTAATAAAAAATTTACCCATGTAAAATAATATTTTTGTACATATAGTATATAAATGTTTATTTAAATTTATGATAAAATTTTAATGTAAAAATAAATTAAATATTTTCCACATCTTATACTTTTATTCAATTTTTAAATCAAAATATACAAATTTATTTATAATATATCATACTTTTACCTTTAAATTTTATTTTAATGTAAAATATCTAATTTATCCACATTGAAATTGAAAATGGATCATATATCAAGTATATTTAAGAAAAATGTAATAAAGGTTGTTATATTACCTATATGTATAATATTAATCAAAATCAATTCCTTACTATTGTGATTCATTATGTTCATTGCTACTCATATTAAATTATTGACAATCATTTTTCATTGTAAAATAATTGTATGACCACATTGTCTACGTAATGACACATCATTTTTTTTATGTCATTTGCATGGTTATTCTTTAGTCATAATTTGAAATGACTTTATCTTAATCACATTTTCAAATGATAACTTGGATATCCATGTCATTTTGTCATCAATCATGGATGCCATAGGGATGAAAACTTACGATGAAAAAATGATGTCATCCTTCATGTTATCACATCACCATATGTTAGTCAAATGCATCACTAATATATGACTATAACTTTTTCCACATAAGATGTGAAGTAAAATCTTATGACTATAGTCAATTATGTATTCATTTATGACATCTAATCATTGATTTCTTGGTTGCAAATGACATAATTCCTTTTAGTGTTAAAACCAAGTCCAATTGACTAAACTTTAATGACATAAGCTCCCAAATGATGCAAGCTTTAGTGACAAGGACCATATTTAAATGACATAAAATTCATTGAAATATGCCCACCTCACACAAACCCTATTGACATATATAGGCCCTAATGACATTTACATCAAACCCAAGTGACACCAACATTAATGATATTACAAATGTGACTGAAATAGGCTGAATAATATGGGCCTTAGTGGCATACATCCCATTGACATAATACACCAAGCCCCAAGTGACACAAACCTTGATGACATAGGCCTTAGTGGCATAATGATAAATGACATATGACATCTTAATGACATAGACCTAAGTCCTAGTAAGTGACATAGGCCATTAATGATATTAAATGGCATGCGTTGAATGACATAAGCCACTGGTGGCATTAACATTAATGACACCAACCTTAGTGGCATAGATCTTAATTGCATAAGCTTTAATGACATAGGTCTTTGGGCAAAATGTGTTGTATTTTATAGGGGCTAACATATACAAACCATGATCATGTTAAAGAGGGGGAGAGGGGGGAGAAGAAGCAACAAAGGTGCCAAGAAAAATAAATACAATTGCACCTTGCACTAAAAATGCATGCAAGGGACACATTAGATCAAACTAGTTCAAATCATTAGAAGAAGACATCATTAGAACTTAGTGTGAATGGAAATTTAGTGATAACAAGTGAGGTGACAAGAGGGTAGCCTTGAAATGGCACTTGCAATGGTGGCATTTACTCCACACCCTAATGAAATTTTTAAGTTATAGTTCAATGGTATTAATGTATTTACAGGAATGGACATGCACACCTTCAAGTAAGCTACATATTGTTATCTAAGGCATTAAGTGAAATTAGACATATGCACACTCCATATTATACCTTGCATGCATATGCCCCACATGCACTTGGGACAGGTGGATTGTGGGGCTTAGTTCCATCCATTGGCATCTTGCAAGCTAGTGGTGTACATAGAAGCAAAGTAAAGAAGTTTAGTTTCTTACAATTCCCCTAAAAAATTGCACTATCAATGATGAACACATCCACTTACCCTCTACTTAGGTATTCAAAAAAGAGGCATTGCCACGGTTTTCTTCCACTTGTGTCCATGTGTGGTGGAATGGCATGAGTCCAATTCCACCTAGGCAATAATAAAGAAGGTGGCATTGTCATAGTTGCCTTCCACTATAATCAATGTATGGTGGAATGGCCCAAACCTCATTCCATTTAGGCAATAAAAACGGTGGCATTGTCACACTCCTTTCCACTACAAGCATTGTACATTGGAATGGCATGAAACCCATTCCATTTAGGTAGTCAAGAAGGTGGCTTTGTCACACTCCCTTCATCATCAACTAAGGGGAAATTGCTTGGGTGCAACTCAACATGGATTTTTTCACCAAAATACATACACAACATAAATGATTAAAAAAAAATACATGAAAAATAGCCTAAACTACATGGGTTATGAAGGTATATTATGCTATGCATTGGTCATGAATAATATTTGACATAGGATGAAGTGATTCCAATTTATCATGAGGTCACATTCTGAACCTACATAGGCACATTAAATTACAATAATATGATTAAAATTCATCAGAAGATATGATATCATTATCCAAACACCCAAGCAAATGTAAGAAATATATGAAAAGACTACTACTACAAATTGGTAAATGTAACATTTTTATGTGTCCCAACTTCTATACAATAATGCCTTCAGACCCTTGGGTATAATTGTTTTTTTTTTCTTTTGTATACACATCATAAATATATTCCATGACTTTCTTCAAGAGCTCATTTAAGTTGTATCGATGAATATTGAACATTTTACAAATATTCATGAAAATTTTATAAAATTAATCGAGTAATATCCATGGGCTCTTTTCTATAAATGTGTTATGACTTTGGATTCTTTTTTCTTGTGTCTGTCCATTACACATGCCAAAGGATATGGCCTTAAGTTTTCATTGTTATAGAAAAATGAGACTTGCTACAAATTTGTATTCTTAATTGCCATGGCCCCTTTTGAAATCATGCTCCTAAATTTTTTAATTTTCACAACTAAATTATAATTATTGAATTAATTATTGAATAAAAATCCATTTAATTTTCTTTGAAATTATATCCAATGTCAACATAAAATTAAATATCATATATGCCACAATAATACCCACATATTGTACATTAAAATGGATGAAACCACAAGGTTTAATTCACATGTGTCATGAATCACATGCCCTATTTTGTGAGAGAAACCACATTAGACTAAAGTGAACTAGTTTGAAACATTACAACAAAAATATAGACATTTTAAACATGACTATCACATCAAAATTCAAGCTATTCCATAAAAATTTGACAATTTGCACTAGGGTAAATATGTATAAGGTTTGTAAACTTATATACATATATATAAAAGGATAAAGATAAATGATGAACATCTATTGTTATCACAAGGTACAATTAAAAGTAAATAATTCATAATTCACTTTACACTCACATTATGGATATAAATGAATAAACATATGGTAAAAGGATAATGAATCCAAAATTTTATAATATGTTTAGAACTATCTTGGGGCTTTTCTACAATTGATGTTCCAAATATGAACAAATGATTTAAAAAAGATGTTAAGAATATATTTGATACAAAAAAGGTCATCAAACACTTGTAGCAATACATTAAAAACATTCCTATATTATCAATTGGTAATTGAATCTAAAAAGCAAAAATGAAAAAAAATGTAACCAATTAGTCATCATAACTCAAACAAATCCATCGATGATGCATAAGTCATATATTTTTGTGTGTGTATATATATAACCCACATCAAAAAAAATTAACAACCATAGTGTCCAAGTGTATGATACTAGCCAAATATGGTAAAAAATAGGTTACATTTGAATTATCTAACAATTGTGTAAGGTAACAAAACAAGTAATCAATGAAATTACCAATGGGGCATGGTATTTTTTACCTCTGTATCTTTGCATGAGTATACAAAAGTAACATATTTACTTGCACAACCCTACTCATGGCATCCAAAGGTTTGGAATATTAATTGTCATATTTCATACATTTTATGGGAGAACAACAACATAATTGAATGATTGTTAACCCAATTTTAGCATCGTACAATAAGAAATGTTATTGTCAATAAATCAAATTTCACTATAATAAGCAATAATATAATTATCCACATACAATGGGGCAAACTTGTCTTTGGGTGGTACAATTAGGAATCACCTTGCTAAAATCATAGGAAAGTTGGACCCAATTTATGAAATAAAATTTCATCTACTTATACATTGGTTTATTTTATTAGACTAGGTGGGCTATGTTTTCCCCACCTATGCACACACTCATGAAAAACAATGAGCACCCAAAAACCTATAATATGCATTAACATTTTAATTTTTGAATCATTTTTGACCCAGTTTCTTCTTTTTTTTCTTTTCTTTTAGGTGTCCTTACACTTAAACATTAAATATTTTTTCTTGTTTACTTAATACATGCACAAGGGAATGATCCAAACTAGTCATTACAAAAACAAAAGATGAAAATAGTTATCATTTGTGTTCTTAACATCAATGGCCCTTTAGGACTTCATGATCATGACTTTAAATATTCATAACTAAAAATTGATTCAATCAATTGGCATTTGAAGTATTCTTAAAAATTAACATCCAAGAAAAATTCTCAAAAAATAGATTCATTTTTCTATTCTTGATCAAAAAAATTCCTCTTGTGACAATCTTGAAACTTTTTCCTTATGCATTCATTTTCCACATCAAAACAAATTTTTTTTGTAGATTTAATAAGAGTTTTGAATTCTACATGATTTGGGTAACCTTTTGATAAATTTGGAATGAAAAGTTTTTTTATGTGAATCCTATGTTGTTTTGAAGTTGGATGGTCTCAGAAATTTCGAATGTAACATTCCTAGCGGTATCACCCAATAAGTTTTGCTCAAGGCAAAAAATGTTACATAATCATGTATAGAAAGATATATAAAACATATTTTATCCATCTTTATGAAATTTTAATCTGACAATTAATATAAAATCTATTTATGATTGTCAACTAACAACCAACAAAACTATTTAACTCAAAAAAATTATGTTAATATGCCCCCTTCATTTCAATTACACTAATGTGGCCTATGCCATTGGCCCAAGTGTGAACCCATTACAAATTAAGGAAACTCAACATGTGAACATTGTTTTGCAATGTATGTATTGATTTTTTGAACAACCAAATGTGAAAGGAAATCTCGCTTGAATGGAATGCTAAGCCTTCAAATGTTACCACGTTCTCAACAGATTTTTCCTTTCAAAACCTGATTTTTTGTAATTTATTTGAATTTTCAGTGGCAAAAATCACTTTTAAATCAATATTTGCCATATTCTGAATCCAAATCTTACCAAATAAATTCCTTTAAATCCTACTCATCAAGATCTTTCCAACAACACCAAAGGCACATTCCAATTCCTCTGAAATTTTCAGCTAGGATTTAATTTAATTTTCAGTGAGAAAATCATTGAATATTCAAGAACTTCTACACCGCAAGTCCAAACAACATGACACCAAGCTGATGCACCTGTCCTCCTCAAGAGCTTTCCAAAGAAACCAAAAACACAATCTCAAGCATCCATGTTTGGTGGATCTCATAAGTACAAAACAAAACAAACAAATTACCTTCCTTCATAGATAGATCTCAATAACAATTTGTTATAGATTTATAGTTAATGAAGTGGATTGGAATTTTTAATCAATTAGATTAAAGCTAAATTTCCTATAACATCATTAACATTTGTTTTTGTAATTATATTGGGAGTAAACTCTTATTGTTGTTTGAAGCTTTATAAATAGTTATTCAATGAACTTATTGATGATTATGGACATTGTAATCAACTTTATGTCAATAGCCAAGAAGCAAGAAACAAATGCAACAAGTTCAATGTATTCCAACCCTTAATGCAAATAGTAAAAAGTTTGACCATGCCCCTTAATTATGTCCTTCGCTTCTGAACTTTTTGGGGGGAAGCCTTGAATTGTTGAATTCAAAGTAGGTTTGGTAATCTTTTGGTTAGTGCATAAGACAAAGTTATCATCCATTCATTAACATTCAATACCTATATTGTCATCTATTGTTTGTCATGAATTTTCACTTTCTTGTCTTTCATACAAAATCCCTTGTCATTTCTACATTTCAACTTGTTACTATCCGTGTTTTAGGTATTGTCTTTTCTAAGACATTTTCATCTATTGTCTTTCCTAGATTTCAACTTTCCCCAAACCCTATTCTTTTTTGACTTTCATTTCTTCAATTGTCTTATTTGGACTTTTTTAGAATTTGTCACTTTCCCAAATCTCGTTTTCCCTATCCTTCACTTCATCCATTGTTCATCATTTTTTCTTTAAATTTTCATCCATTCTTCTTCGCACATTTGAACTTTAATAAACCCTAGTTTTTGAAGCTTCCATTTTATCCAAGAACTTTCCCTCGTTCAATAATCCTAGATTTTCCATCTTGCCCCACCAGTTGTCATTCGATGTTTAATTTTCCAAACCCCATTTCATCCATTGTCTTTTCATGATTGAATTTCCCAAAATGATTTATCTTCTTCCCTTACCCACATATCATCCAATTCCCAAACTTTCTTGAAACCAACTCTCTCAGATTGCATCTTTCCTGACTTGCCCAATTTCATCCATTGTCCAACTTTTCCAACGTAGCAATACCCAACTTTCTCAAATTCCATCTTTCCCAAATTGGACAAGTTCAACCATTGTCCAACATTTGCATCTTTACCCAAGTTCAATCTTTTCCAAAAAAAAATTCCAAAATTCCCAAATTTCATTTGTTGAATTTCACAAATTCTTACCTTCTTGGATAAGTGAATTATACAGGCACAGTCCACACCCAGTTTCATCCCTATGATTCCTTAAACTAGAATGCCCAACAATCAGCATTTCATCATCATCTTATACAAGCAGAAAAAACTCATTAAACTAGCAAAGACTTTGTTTTGCACAAGCACAACAAGCATCAATGGATAGTGAACAGGAAACAACTTCAAAAAACTGCTATTGTATCCAGTGTTTGAAGTTCCAAAACATGTACACAAAAATCTGCAGCTCTCTATCTTGTTACTGCACTGGCTCCTCAACTCATGTTCCCTTGTTATTTTGTCCTCCACCCTAACTTTCCTTCTACAGAACATGAGTCTGAAATTGCAGCTGTTTGCAGAAGTTGGAGCATATCATTCTCTGTAGTTAGTACAAGGAATAGATAAGCACTACCAATTTCACAGATACCTTAAAAACTCTCAAACCCATTTCACTGCGTAGCTGAGTAGAGACACTGATGGAGGATTGACCTGTGCCATTAGGGTCTAAACAGTCATTTCATTTCAAGAAGAAAGGTCATGAATGTAGAGAAAGAAGAACTTCTGAAACAAATGTACATAGTTCATTCTCAGAAGAATCCCAGAGCGGAAGGGAAATGAAAAAACTCCGAAGGTGATCCACTGAGCTTCACATCTCGAAAGAAGCTTGATTTTCTCCTCAAATGCTGTTGTTGCGGTTAAACCAATGTCCCACAGTTGAAATTGCAGCAACTGATAACCACATCAGAACAAATTATCAGGTACTGAAGAAAACCCCAAGACAAGATGTTGTCAAAAAACACTATGCCCTTCTATGTCAAACTTAATACACAAACCACACATACTTGGACAAATCAGGTAATTTAAAACTTTGCAAGATGCGTATTCGAGCAATGTAGGGTGAATATAAGCATAGGAAAGATACATAGAGACAAGAAGACAGAACCTTCAGGCATGCCAAGCAGAAGCAGAATACAAAGGGGTGTCTTGCCAGCAAAGAGTGAGGCAACCATCCTTCTCTAGGAGGCGATATCCATCACATGCATAGCAATGGAGAAGCCGTTTTGCTTGCAAGACAGTTGGTTGACTCAACGCCAGCATCTGAAATCCTGCATTTTCCATACGCTTTCTCCACTTCTCCAATTTCTCATGTCTTTCAACCCTTTCAACTCCTTCACATGCCACAATATTTTTTATTTCTTGTCCAAATAAGTGCTTTTCCAGAGTTACACGCTCCGGACATTGCTGGGGCAGGGTTGAATCAAGTGAATCAAACATTGCACAATAGTAATGCAATGCTTCAATGAATCTTTCTAGCAACGTTGGCCCATTATGGCTTGATTCTTGCTCCACAACCACCATCACTTTTGGAGAAAGGCATCTCAGTGTACGTAACACCTGATCAATTGCACCACCACTTGCCTCATGCGCTGCTGACTCTTCTGTTGCTATAACACATGTTTCCTCTTGGGCATGAGTAGAAACAAGATTTGATGTTGGTCTATCTCTTTCAACTAATGTCAAGCCCCCATCTGTGGTTACACATGACTTCCCAGTTGTGGCCAATTCACCATCTGCATGAACTCCAGCTGAACTGCCATCGAACCTGGAATCTCCAACAGAACCATGTACAAGTTCAACCTCTTCATCAGAAACTTCTCTTGGCCGCTTCACAGCACAGTCACGGACCTGTGCCTGAGGTTGAGAGCATGTTCCAACTGAACTGTTACCTTCACCTCTAAAGTGTCCAACTTCTTGGAAAGTTTGCCCTCTTGTGGAACCTACCCTTCCACGGCTGCCATCGAAAGAACTAGGTTGACCACCAGACCCACTGAATCTGCTGTCTTTGGCAAGGAGTGGATGCAACCGCATTACAGAGCTTATTGCAACAGCTTCGCCTGTTTTAACCCTCAACAATTCAATATCCAAATTCTCCAGCTGTGCATGTACTGGATGAAATTGAAACGGAATGTCCAGCTTCTCTGCCTCAATTGAAAGTCGTTGTCCAGTTTGTTCCAATACTGCTCTCCTCTCACTCACACCAGTGATGCGAAGGTGTGGTGGTCCACCAGGTCGAACACTCAAGGCCTGTAGCAGGGCCAGCCACTGGACAGGGTCTGAAGCTTCCAGATCTATTAAGTGCACAACCTTTTCTCCTTCCATAGCATCCAGGATGGCTTGATTAACTGTGAGGAAAGCAAACTTTAAATATGGACAAACACTGAAAAACACCTGCCGAGCAGAAAGCATATCCACAATTGAAGGAAGCTGTGTGGAGTTCAGAGCTCTGTAGACTCCTGGCCATGATTTTGTGATGCGTGCTGCAAGCCCTTCCATGAAATAGGTTGCTACTCTCTGCATGGGATCACCTGTAAGACTTGCTAGTAAAGTGAGCTGCTCAAGGAACACATTACTATACTCCATGTTGTTGCATGCAACTGCATTTGCACAAGACAGAAGTAACTGAATGAGATAGAGGCCTCGTTCTTCAGACCGCAACTCTTGGAGCCACAGGTGCTGAGTTGGTCCATTCACAGAGGAGAGGGCTGAGTGATGAGGAGGCAAATTGGAGAGTGATGAGAAGGATTGTGTGGATGCAGATACAGACGATGACAGAGAAAGAGATGGGGTGTCTTCCCTGATCATTCCTGGCATCTTCACTCCTTAGTCTCCTGTCTCTAAAAGACAGTCAGTTAGGCAATGACTCTGCAATGGTAATTTTTGGAGCCCTTGTAACAGTCATGTGCAGGCTTACTCTTCCTCACACAACAAAAGATTAATTCCAAGGTCTAGGTTTCTCTCAAACTAGATATGCTGTTTTTATCTGATAGTTGTAACAAAAATTTGAACAAGTTCCTGCCAGTGCATGTTTCTCTGGCACAGATCTCTTCTTCCATGTAAGGTTGGTCTGAAACCAGAACCTGCAACCAGGAACAAGAAGGAATGCCAATGTCACATGAGATCACAAGAATTCTCCAAACTGCATAAACTCTCAAACATCACACATTGCACTGTCTGCCAAAATGGTAAAAAAACTGAACTTGTGTACAGGATGCAATGTAAGAAAGACTTCATAATGCTGGCATCTAGAAGACAACTCCTAAAACCACAGTGACCGGTATGTATATCACGCCCTGATGAGTACAGCCTGGCCTATAACATCCGATCCATGTTTTAATATGGTTGCACTCCTCTAAAGTAACAGAAACTCTTAGAGAACTGAAATCTAATTACAGTTCTTAAGGAAGTAACACCAAAAATGTTACCATAAGGATCATACTAGACCATCATCCCTTAAAAAATTGCTGTGAGCCTGGTGATCTACAACTTCTTCATCATGAATAGCAGTGCCAAGCTGCCATGACTACACACTCACTTCATCAGTTCCTAACAGTAGGTCTAGATAAGTATAGAACAATCCACCCAAATTTTCTAGAAATCTAAATTTCTTATATCAAAACTGCATCCTAAGCTTCTGTGGCATTTCTAGAAACAATGAGAATAACTGAAATGCCTACATGTCTTGAATATATGCCAGGGCTAACTTTGTCCACTAGGAATATAAGCATTATACACATCCAAGCATAAATATCTATAGCACAGAAATAGATGGTAGAAAATGGCCAAAACACTCTTTCATAGAAAGCTTGTTTCGAATCTTGATTGTTTCTGATATAGTTTGCAAACAATTCACTGTGCCAGCAACAAGATCCAAGCACACAACATATGACCAGCAATTAATGGACGGTAGTTCTCTCTATTTGATTTCACCCCTAACCTACAATCATCTTCCTTGCCAACTAGTTTCTCTCCACTTTGCTGTGATAACACACTGCAAGACTAGTCTAAGCAGAATGTATAATACAAATTAATGCACTCCCCATTTCTCCACATGCTGGTGGTAGAGCATTTTCCTCTACAAATCATTTTCCTTATAACTGGCATGCTGGTTTGAGGAGGTTCACACCTGTTTGCAAGTGGAAAATTTATCACCAGGTACTGAATCTAAACATCCAGCACACACACAAAAGAACTGTCCCGCTACTATCTATTTGCTCCTTCAAGATTTTGAGGCATCTAGTAGGTTCCTCAGAGAGCCAATATTTCTCATACTGACTTGCTATGAGAAACTGGACACATGAAAGTAGCTCGACCGAATAACATCAGAGGCTATTTTGCACACCATATTGACCTGGCCGATCAGCAAACATGCTTGTTCCAAACGGAGAAAGGCAACACCTGATTCCCTCAGTCACGTTTGTTGTCAGAAAACGTTGGAACTCAAAATAACGGAGAGAAACTCCGAAAATCGCTAACGACAACGTTCCATCGTACTAAGACAGACTCGAATGACGCATGCTACTAACAACAAGTCGTGCAACCAAACCTCATCAAAGTACGTTTGACTTCCTAGTGATCTATTCATCATGCTAGAAAGCGGATTCTCTCTTAGAGTCCGTCTCGCTGTCTTGGCATCCATATCACACATCAGTCTCTCCCTCGACTATCCTCCCTCCAGGAAACCCTATGCAGTGGATTTCACCAGCACAAGCGGCCAATGCTACGTACATTGGCCTTGTGCTCTCAACATGTCTCTCCCAACAAAAGAGCTTTCAAACACACTTTTAGGCGAGTATCGTAACATAATCCGCTTCACACCGATCAGCCCTACAAGAAATCCACCGCGGATATATTTGTTTGCAGATTCAACAAGCATATTATGTCATGCGCTAACATCCCGAAATCAATGCAGCGGTGAATATCAGGGAACAAACTCTTCAATCAATCCGCTTGATCACTTTTGACAACCTCTACAAACGACAGATAATATGTGATGCCGACAGAAAGCACATATGTTTATAGATGATGGAGGCGGAACAAAACAACTGATCCCTCACGCGGTCCGTCCTCTTCTAGAAGCTGCTGGTCTCGACAACAAGAAAGAAAAAGAGATGTTCCAGGAACAGGAGAATAATGCATCGGGTTTCAAATCCTACCAGAAGCAGCTTTCACGTACATCGCGCGAGAACACGACAACAATGCACTCCAGCCTGTTCTTCCATGCACTTCTGGGATTGGAACTAAAACAAGGAGTTATCATTGATTGATGGAGCCGTACCGCCGCCGGCGCTCAGCTTCTCGCCTATCTCTCCTCTCTCATGCATCCTCGTTCCCTTATTTCACCTCCAAATAAAAATTTCTCCTTCCTCCCGGGCGCCGGCCTCCCATGAGAAGCAGCGAGACTTTGTGGTACAACACAAACACGACAGCACCAAACAGCAACTACTACAACAACACGGCGTTGGAAGAAGCCACAAGGGAAGAAACAGAAGAAGAAGAAGAAGAAAGAAGAGACGAAAACAAACAAACCACAACAAACAGTACTAACAGTCACGAGAAACACATAAAAGTGCAAAAAGAAAAGAACCAAAAAAAAAAAAAACAGAGCACAAAAAACACCAGTCCCAGTAGCAACAGTAGCGGCAGCAGCAGCGAACAAACAAACAAAACAATGTACAAACGCAAAAGCACCTAAATAGTTCCGCTCACACGACACACTCCAGCTTCTTTCCTATTGCTCTTTCTTTCTCTTTCTCTCTCCTTATGATTCTCGTTATTCCGTCTCCACGATCACGTGACTCTCTACGCTGTGGAAGTATTTCCGTCCAACAACGACCAAAAACAACAACTACAACTACTACTAGAATCGTGTTCTACTAGGGGAATGACCAAAATTTCCCCACCTAAAAGTACACTACGGCGCGACCTCCGTCTCTTTCATCACGTCGTCGTCGTCGTCCTCCTCCCCTCCCCTTCATCTATCTTCGTCAACAACAAACAAACAAACAAACAAACCCAACCCAACCCCATGCACGCGTCCCCTACTTTGTAGGCTCTCCTGTAGTGCACGCTTTTTGTCTATACATTTTATCTATCTGTGCCAACGACTTCATCGATGGTATGTAAAGGTTTTTGGGGGTGAAGAGCGGGGTATGCTTTTGTGTAGGGTAAAGCCTGAGGCTGTGGGCTTTAACAGAATAAGGGTCCTCTGCAAAGCCGAATGAGCCCTAGTATGGTAAAAGCCCATGGCTGAGAGCTCCGTCAAGATTGCACTCAGATTTTTAGTTTTTTTTTTTTTTTTTAATCCATGATGCTCAATAAGTTATGTTTTGAAATGCCTTGTGGGTTTTTTATGCTTTTGCAACATGCTCTTCAAATAGACTAGAAAAATCCAAGGAGGTCTTTGCCTAGGGTTTTAGGTGTGATTTGTGGAATTAAGGTAATGTACTTTCTCTCTTGTTTGTTTGTGTGTGTGTGTTTTTTTTGAATGGCAAAATGAACAAAACCCATTGTGAAAAGAAACACCTAACAAAATTTTGTTTATTTCTTGATGTAAAAATTATAAGGACATTTATGTGACCCAACCTGCCTTAACTTAGTCTAGACTCTATCGTACCCAACTAACCCACACGCCCCCAAGTCCACAAGCCACATAGAGGATGGGTAGTGGGGGGAGGGGGTTTGTTGGGATTAGGTGTTTGGCCTTTTCCCTCATCTTAGGGCATTCCATTTAAGGTAAGTTGACATGTTGCCTTCCTAGTTGGTAGGGAAGGTATTGTTTTGGCAAACCCCAGTTATTGTTGTTATTATGATTCTTTATTATTATTGCCCACTATCACTTGGGTTTTTTTTTTAACCAATGTTTTTCCCACTCTCCAGGTTGGTACTTTCACTTTACCCTAACATCAAATTTGGCCAAAGGAAAACGAAGATGAAGATGATTTTAACAGAATCCTATTGAGAGGATGTGGGGATGTACTTAGAGATTGCATCCCAACCCATTTGAGAGGATGGTGGGAACTAGTGCACCATTTCTACTTTACATGAATTTTACAGGTTTTCCAACATCAAATCTTGGAAACCATATTCTCAAAAGAGTACACCCAAATATCTTGTGTTTTACAGCATCAACCCCCAGGCTCCTCATTTCACAAACACAATCCCCCCTCCACCCTCCTCAATCAAAGGTTTTATATGGCATCACAAATTGGATAAATTTCCCTTTAACAAAAGACATTGGGAAACAAGTGGGAATTGTTATTCTTTTTTGAAAAGTGAAATGCCTGCTCCAAATCGCCATTTCATCTTTTAGAAAATTTCCTGTGATACCCAGAAGATACCCACCAGGCCGTATCACATGAAAAACACTTAGAATTCAAATACAACAACTAACCAAGAGGAGAGGAGAGAGAGAGAGAGCGCTTTGGCAAGAAGAGAAAACTGGCATCCTTACGGGGCAGAAAATTTAAAGCAAGAAAACGCGAAGAATACTACTACTGTACGTGGACTGTGATGACCAATTACGCCGTCGTGAGGTTTAACGGAACGTCGTATGAATCCGTTAACAGTTACGTCACAAAAAGACAACGTTGCGATCTCATCATGTGAGAATTTTGTCACGTATTTACTGACGCTTCATTGATAACTTCAGATTCTCCATTTCCTTGGGTAATGGGACCAGACACGGCAGAGCAGAGCGCCAGATTTCGTGTCCTGAAAGGAAAGGCCACACCACCAGTGATGAGCAGCAGCAAGTAGGAGCAGCAGCAGCAGCCAGACCTCGCCCTTATTTCATCTTTTAGTTATTTATGACTTTGATTACGGCATTCATTTCTTTCGTCAAATTGGCTATGATCCGAAGAAGTTGAGTCGCCTCGCAGGAGGGGGGGGGCGTTCATGAGTACAAACTAGAAACCCAAATTGGAAGCGTCAACTGGATTTCTTAAAATTTTCTGTGGGCATAATTAATTATTGAGCCTTGCATCCCCCGCCATTCCCCCCCCCATTTCCCCATGCGCTTGCTTGTACCCACCCATGTGACCATTAAAAATAAAGCCCCTTCAATTGATTATACACTCCAATTGACTTTCTTCTCATTTTAATTAAGTATTGGAAGTCATGACAAAGTGAAGGAGAATTTCTTCTAGGCTTTTACTGCAGGGGAGGGTTCTTCTAGGCGTGGAGTTTTATATTGTCTACCTCCCCTTTTGATTAGCTGATATGCTTCATGCTACTGGTGAAGGGTTCGATTTTTAGTGGTTCCCTTTCCTTCGGGTGGCCTTCCTCTTTTGGGCTGTTCGCTTGGCTGGACTTTGGTCCTTGCCCCTTGTTTCTTTTTCTCTCCCTTTCTTGGGTGCTTTCTTTTTTATGAAGTTTGGCAAGGTTTCATCATCAAATTTCTTCTCATTTTAATTAAGCAAGGATTGGAAGTTATGGAAAAGCGAAAGAGAATTTCTTCTCATTTCAATTAAGTAAGGATTTGGAAGTCATGACAAAGTGAGGATAAGAAAAGTAGTGTGTGACAAGGAGAAGAAACAAAGGAGCCCAAGTGTTGCACTGGTATAACTTCTAGACTACGACCTGGGTATTACACAATCTTCGTGTGAGTACTTGTATTGGAGAAAATAGTACCAGTTGGGAGTATACAATGTCTGAGTACAAATATTGCATAACATATCTGATGCAATTCCAGCCTGAGAGGGAACCCAAGGTAATAGTACCGGGTATATAAAGCTCCCTTACACTCATAACAATACCAAGTTTGTACTTACCTTATATCAATACCAGGTTTAAGTGTAGAGCAAAAGGTTTAGGGCAACCCTAAACTCTAGGCAGCACGCCTTAGGCTTTACCAGAGTAATGGCCCATCCGAGTCAAAGCCGAGCCGAAGTGGACCCCATCCAATAGAGCAACACCGCTGAGGGCATTACCAAGCATAAAAACCTTGTTCAAATTTTTTTTGATAAATTCCCCTTGATATCTGGCAAGTTTTGCAAGAAAAAAGTTTTAAATGAGAGGAGGGCGCTTCAATACATGGAAGTGCTTTAAATAACTGGACCAAATTTTTTTATGCCTACCTCATAACAAGCAAGGATCACCTTCAAACCTAATACCCACACCACCACACCAGGCTAGTATGAAAGTTTTAAAAAGGACCCAATACCATTTTGGAAAAGGATCTGATACAAGGACAAGGCTGGTGTGAAAATTCAAAGTAATCCCCAATACCAGGACGACCAGACTGCTGCTATGTTCCAAAGTCGATACCAGTGTTAGCACATTATTGAGTTTTGACCTGGTTATCATCCAGATAGGTTATCAATCCTAAAACATGTAACATCTGTACAAGAGAAGAAAAAACCCCCCAAAAAACAAGAAATTCTGTTTTTTTTAAATTAAAATCTTTAAGACCCCTATAACCAGCCAGTTATTACATTCAGTTATTACTCCTAATACCAATCGAACATTGGAAGAAACAAGAAACGCCCCCAAAATACTTGACCTCATAAGTATGCTACGGTGATGAATTCAGTAACTTGTGGGAAGGGTATAATGATGAGAGGAGAGTGGTGATGGTGGTGGTGGTGGACACAGAGAGAGAGAGAATACAAAGGAAAAGACAGCGAGGAGTTTAATACTGGGCCGCTATGGAAGCTCCGATCCCGTAACAGGACGTGGGCGGGGGGATCCGGTCATAAACGTCCAAAATCCCCATCATCTTTGCACATTCCGGCTGCCGAGTTTGGAGGGGGGGAGGGGGGGAGGGGGGGCGGGGTGGCGAAGCGCGAGGAAAGAGGGAACTGGGGTTTTGGGAGAGAATTTTGACCCGGGCCATCCGCGCATGTCAGTGACGCTCCCAAACAAAAACGCCTGACACATGGGTTGCTGCCAATGGAAAGACGCCGTAAGTAACGTGAGAGCTTATTACAAAACAAAGGTACACACGCTGGATTAGTACTATACACCTTTCGGCGTCTTTCAAACCCCTTTTTTAGGTGTGACTCGTGAGTGTGTATGAGTACCCTCTTCCCTTCCCCCCTGCACCCCACCCCAACCCCCCCCATAGGTACAACAAAACTAAAAGCAGAAAATTTGATAGGGTAGTTTTGGCTGTCTCTGTGGGACTTTCCTTTTTTTTTAAAAACCTTTTTGGGGTTTGGGAAGTTAATTCAAAGGTTCTTCTGGGCAATCTTTTGGCTTGTGGCTTCTTGTGAGCCTTGTAAACTCTATCTCAGCTTTCAAGTACAAGTCTCTTTTTTCCCTTTCTTTTTTACAATCTCTTCTTAGGGTACATAGTAATATCCATACAAAAAAATTATTTCATACTGGTAATGGGAATGTGAGGGGGAAAAGTGGGGGCAATGTCTTCTTTCTTTTTCTCTCTCTCTTTCTTCCCCTTGGAAATGTATGAAGAAGCCACTCCAAAGTATTCTTGTGCTTGTGAGTGATGAGGTGATGATATTTTAATACTCTAGTGTAGCTCCCCAGGAGCAGGGAGTTCCCCAAAGAATGGCCATTGAGGTGGGAGCCGATCCTGGGGACTCCAAGTGAGCTACCCCACGAAATGCCCAGGTACCCATGAAGAACCATAAGGCCCAAAGAATTCCTTATGAAGAAATGCAAGCCCAACAACAAACTGAAATCCCCCCCCCCCTTTTCCGGGGAGAGAAATTATGCTTTGTAAATTCCTTTCATCCTAATGTTTTTTTAAAAAGCCCCATGCTTTACAATTTTGTGATCACCCATTTGTAGAGAAATTGAACTATCTATTTTAGCTATTTTATTTATGGCTACTTTTCTCTATTCTTTGAATCTTTTCTTTTAAAAAACCTTGTAAATTTTTTTGGTGCAATGTAAAACATGTGTTTTCAATCAAAAAAAATCCACTTTTCAGAAATCAAAGAATTTTATTTTAATTAATTTTTTAAAAAATTAATAATAATAAAACCCTGACTGCACCTACAACTGCATTGTCTGTGAAACAAAGGGTTAAAAGAGAGTATCCAAATTTATCCAACTGTCTTTTTTGACTGGCTCTCTTTGGGAGCATTACATCAGTGGTGCCTCCTTCAACAAAAGCACCATACGGGCAAACCAAGGCTCTCACAAGGTCTGGCTCTCTGCTGGGTGCATGTAGACTGACAAACAGTAAGTAAGTGTTCACTGTTGATCAGTTCCAGAACTCCATAGACTGGGATTCTCATGAAACAAAACCGTCCAAACTCGAAACCTCATGAAATTAGATTTGCACAAATAATTTCTTAGTAGGCAGCAGATGGCCAAGAGAGGGTGTGTTTCTGTGTTGTGCAAGTCTGTAAGACCGTCTCCTTTGGGCATTAAAGGTTTAGGGCAAGTCAATCATACATAAATTTGTCATAAACTAATGCTGGGTTTTGCAGTTAATATGGCTCTTAAAAATTTTGATGCAAATTAAGGTGCATTACAGGGAGTTGATCACCGACATTTCCCCAAATAACATTTTTATGTAGCCAATTTGACAACTCTTTAATATTTGGTTTTTTTTTTTTTTTTTTTTTTTTTTTTTTTTTTTAACAATTATTTTTTTTTTTTTTTTTTTTTTTGGTTTTTTCTCTAAACAATGGTTTTTTACTTAGTGAAATTGACAGCCAAGAAAAACAGCCACAAAAGTCTGTAACAAAGAAACAAACAGAGTCTCGAGTCTCAAGTCTCAACAACAACAACAACAGAGTAATAAATAATAAGTAGAATCTTAATAAACTCAAACTGTGAACTGTGTTTCCTGGCAGGACTTCCTTGTATTGTTGTACACAAGTGGACATTTTGGGGATTTTGGAAGTTTATGGCCCTAGGGTTTTTTTGTTTTTTTTTTTTTTTTAGTTTTTTTGGTTTCAAAAGTTTGGCTATTGTTCTAAAATTTGAGCATTTTTTTCTCGAATTTATGCTTGAAAAAACCAAAAAATTCCAATTTTTTTGTCACCAATGTTTGCCAAAAACTAAATGAATTGCTGATTTATGACCGGATGATGACCTATACCAAAATCCTCAAAAATTTCGAAGGGGGCATCATGTTGTTGTGCATCAAACTTTTTAAAAATAAAATGGAGGGGGATATTTAGTCGATGGCAAAATGGCCGATGAATATACTTAGGATTAGAAATTCTACTTGGCCAATGATGTGATGCAGCATACACCCTAGAGGGACCCATTTTATTTTATTTTTCTGTTTTGTGGGGGGGGTGGGGTAGCCTAGGGGTTTGGATTTTGATGTTCCTGATGTGTTCTCACCAAATTACAATCAAATTCTCAATGCGTTCCCTTCCAGTTCTCAACAAGTTACAATCAAATTCTCAATGCGTTCCCTTCAAGTTCTCAACGTACATACACCTACCTCACAGAGATGGTTTCTGAAACAAGAAAAAAAAAAACCCCCCGGCCTTTTTGGGGGACTGAGAACCGGCAGGTAAATTTCTTCTAACCTGGAACCTCAATCCCGAGCAAGGGTTAAGTAACGACAAAGGGCTCCAGCGCCGGTGGCGATGGAAAATAGCCCACCTGGGCGGCGATGGAGAGGCCGTGATCGCCGATCACGGGCAAGCGGCCGCTAGAACGGGCGAGCGCGCCGGCCTGGCCACGAACTCGGCCAAGGGAATGAAAATCTTTTGTTGTTATAAATCTTTTTTTTGTTTTTATTCTAATTAATTAAACAAAGTAGGCAGCCGCTTGTGGGTTGCATCATCAATTTTGGGGCTACAAAAAATCATGGATCCTCGCCGAGACTCTAGTGGGGATTTCCACACAACATGCAAGTTTGACACCAGCAAGCGCCAAGACACATTTATTACTACACATCTTCAAACTCAGATACGCTTATTATTAGCTAGCTAGGTATTGAATTTCCAAAAATGCCCAAAACACCTAAGGGGGCCAGGGCAGCACCAGCTTCCACTTTTTAGGTTTTCTTTTTTCTTTTTAAACAAAATCTTCTGTGAACATAGTATTTCAATTTCCTTTTTATATAAGTCTTTTAAATTCAATTCAGGGTCTCATGACTAGTTTTTTTTCTTTAAAAAAAAAAAAAAAATTTGTGAAGTAGGTGGCTTGCCAATTCATGTTTTTGTGTTTTTACAATGTTTGAATAATGTGTTCAAAGTTAAGTGCTAATGAAATATTGATCGATCATTTGATATGATGTTGTAATAGCATTGTAATACAATGATTTATTACAATGTGTTACAATGTCATCACAACATCATATCATATCAACGAGTGTATCAACGCTTTATTAACACTTAATTTTGAACACATTATTAAAATTTTACAAAAGCATAAATGTATGGAGAGGGCAAGTTTATGATATCATGTTCAAAGAAAACTTAGCCAAATTTGGCTAAAAAGAGAAAATTAAAAAACTTTAGGATTCTTCATGTAATTTGACAACTTGTTGGAAGCTATTATCTAAATATGACGAATTTAGATTTTTCTTTTTCCTCATATAATGTGATGACTTGGGCTCTTTTTTTCTTTTTTGAAAAACACCCTTTGTACCTTTTGCACCTTTTTTTTTTTTTTCCTTGC
>Ga0209611_10003717_pt1 | contig 26362 bp, 19 predicted proteins | sample S1TSphgellanicum_3_FD_187693 | JGI IMG/M metagenome (GOLD analysis project Ga0209611, IMG submission 187693) | Host-associated microbial communities from peat moss isolated from Minnesota, USA - S1T2_Fc - Sphagnum magellanicum MG (SPAdes) (version 2) | ecosystem: Host-associated > Plants > Peat...
GGAAAAAAGTACACAAATTGAAAACTTAAAAATATTAGATCATCAACAAAAACAAAAATTTTTAATGAGAACATGAGGTGGTGCAATTAAGAACCTTGGCTCTCTTTTGAAAGTTGACACATAAAGTGAGAAGAAATAAAATCGATGAAGATGGAAAGAATGTGAGAACGAAAGTCATTGCAAAACTAAAACAACACCCCAATAGGGTACTTACTTGCTTGTAGTAAAATAGATTTAGAACCAATTTGTAAAGCAATATGGTTGTGTGACAAGTGAAAACAAAATTGTGATTTTTTCTTTTTGATTGCAAAACAACAAAAGAAGAAATGTACTTCTAAGAATTTTCTTCTCGTGGCCAATTGGCATTAAACCCCTGACCCAATTTGGACGAACCAAAAAGAGAGAAAGAGGAAGAGAAAGAGATATGAGGTCGGCCGCCTTCCTCCCTGTGCTCCCAAGAAAAACCAATTTTGAAGTGCATAAGTGTGAAGGAGTGTTGTTTGACATAAACTTCCCTATTGTAAATCATATATACACAAACATCACTAGCATCAAAGAAACAATCCAAAAAACATAAAACTTGTGTTATGAAGCACACCATCTTCTTCATCATGTTTCGTGCGATTGGGACCCACTTGCTTATGCTCCCTAAACAAATACATTTCAAAGCAAAAATGTGTCTGAATGTGATTGTCACTTCATTTATTCTTCCTTCATTTGCTCACAACATGAGGAAAAGCATGTGAATGTTGGTTTTGTTTTAGCCATCAATATCATGTCAAACTCCTAGTGTTTTGAAGAGTTTCATGAATGAATGACATGCCTTGAACAACCTCCCTTATGGGAAGTTCAAGGGAGACAAATGCAAGTTTTGACCATGATTTCCTATTTCACCCACTAGACCTAAAGTTGGAAATTGTAATGCAAAAACATGATGTCAAGAACCAAAACCCGTATTGGCGAGCATTGCAAGTTGAAACCCTATAGCCTATGTCATTGGGTTGTTGGTTTGCATCCCATCCAACCTTGGACATTGGATGCAAGTTCTCCTACATCAAATATGAAAGATTTTAGGAAGAACATACAATGTCACTTAGTAAATTTATCAAAATGTTTTTAAAAGATTGCAATATGGATGATTCTTGTATCTCTCAAAAAAACCATAGAAAATGTGTTTTAGGTGAAAAATTACTTGGAATAAACGCAACTTAACATAACATCCAATGTTTTTTCAAAGCAAGTGCTCAAAAATTGCAAGAAATATACCCAAAAGGATAGGGATTGTGAAAATTATTAGGTTTCAGCATGGCAATTTCTAAAACAACTATACAACAAAAGCCAATTCATTGAGGTGCAATATGATTTGAAATCTACATAGTCATTTGTATGTGACTATTTACTTCATTCAACGTTAACATGTAAATTCAAAACACTTCATCAAAATGTAAACTAGCTCACCATTGAATTTGACAATTCGAGAGATTGTGAGCTTTTGGTTGATGATGAAGATGGGTATGATGAGCGCAAGGACTTGATGTATTTGTCCACTGAACGACGAGGGCTTTGTTGCATTATGAGGAACATAAGGATTAGGAGTTAAATTATGCACACTACTTGTGCAAAGGTCTAACTTGTTCTTGATCCCTACTTGTGCTTCCTTCCCCCTTTTTTCCTCACACACAACTAAGTCATTCCTTGGTAAAAGAGGAGATGAGGTATTTCATGATTCCTTGAGTTTTGTGGGGGGAGCAGCTTGAATTTAGCCCCACTTATTTTGACATGACTAATTTGTAACAGTCCAGGCAACTGCCAAGCCCTAATATGATTTTTAAATTTTTTTTTAATATTATGAAATTTATTTTCACTTAGATTGCAAGAAAAAATTTTATGGGTCTAAGTGTAGATTCAATTATCAAAACTAGTGTAGCCTATGCCATTGACCTAAATGTGAACACATTCTTTAATTTTCACATTTTCAGAATTGAAAATTTCCAAATTCTGCAATGTGAACACATTGAGAGCTCAACTGATTTTCCCTTCCAAACCCAATTTTGGCAATTTGTTTAAATTTTCAGCAACAACAAAATCCACTCAAAATTCAATATCTTCCACACCTAAGCTCTAATTTTTTTGAAAGAGATTATATTAAATTTGACTCACCAAGGGCTTTCCAACACCAACAAGAATACTTCCAAATTCCAATTTACAGTTTTCATTTTTTATTTTATTTTAATTATCATTGAGAAAATGGTTCAATAATCAATAGCTTCCACACCATAGCTCCAAACAGTCTCAAACCAAGTCAGTGCACCCCCTACTCATTGAGAGCTTTCCCAAGATACCAAGAGTGTGGCATGAAACCTCGTGGTTTGGGAGATCTCAGCATGACAAACAAAACAAGACTACTTGCTTCATAGAGAGATTTTCAAATGGATGGCACAATAGTTTCAATCCTCCAATTTGGTTCAGGCCACATGAAAATCTCATCATCAAATCATCCAACTCACAGTTAAATTTGTGGGGTTTACAATTAAGTTGGATGATCACATCCAATGGCATTCACATATCAAACCCTTGAAATTTTGGTATTAAGCACATTTCCTATTGACCTACAAATAGGAGCATTAAATTAAATTTCTAATCTATTAGATGTTCAAATGGGACATCTAAACAAAACAAAATAAAATTGATGTCCTCAAAGGAATTCATTCTTTGAATAAGCCAAGTCATCAAAAGAGTTATGAGCATAAGATGATACCTAACACACTTGTCAAATTTGAAAAAAAAATTAATTGGGTGCCCAAATATTTTTAATGTCAAATGTTACAAATTAAAATTTAGAAATGACAATATGTTTTTCCAACTAGTGCTTAAATCTCAAAATACTTGAGCATGATATTTTTTTAATTATGGATATTGTTGCCCATCTTAGATTATCTATATCACCGAAACTTGGTTCATCAATGTGTGGACAACTTCTTAATTACACACCAAAGAGTGTATGTTTCTCCCATGGGTTGCGCAAGGGGACCATTTGGTCATGATCGTCTTAGAGGGTAATCAACATTTTCACTTGTTCCCTTCAACCTTTCATATACAACTCCACCAAAAAAGAAAAAGCTCTAGTTTATTCAAATTGAAACTTGAGTTTTTTTTATTAAGTCTTCCAAAGGCTAGGAAAAGGTTGTTGATGTGAATGTGAAATTTTGTAAGCACACTTCTATAGGGTCAAAAGGAACCAACTAGCAAAAGATTTTTTCAACAATTATTTTTTTAAAACCCATTAATTTTTTTAAGAAATTGCACTTCATCCTGTCAACAACATCTCTTTACATGTGGTCCCCTTGCAACCATATTGGCTGAATAGCCATTTAAATCATATTTAGTTGGAAAATTATTATTTTCAAAAGTCCCTAAAATCTAAAATGGATGCATCCCTAAAGGAATTTGTGGATATGGACTACCATGTTGAGTCCCCTAACACCATGCTAGCCATTTAGGACTTAAAACTTAGTTATCATGAAATTTTTATGTTAAACTAACTTTCACTTAACATTAATTAAGCTTATCACCCATTTAACATGGGGTACCACCTAGGATGCCACCTAGATTTTCATTTAACACTGACTTAACATCGAGTGTGAATGCACCAATAGAATGGTGAATTTTGGATTGAAGAGGTTGTTGAAGGTGGCTACCAATTTTGGGTATTGATATGAACAAATAAGAGCGACCAAATAAAGGTTACTTAATGAAGTGTCCCTTAGCCAATTGGCACTAGTGGGAGTCATCAAATACATGGGTCAATATGATTGATGGTTTTTAGAGATGAATTAACATGACATTGGGTACTCCATTTCCCAATCCTCATTTGTTTCCCAATCTCATTTCCAACAAACAAAAGTCAGCAAAAGAATTAGGTACACACTCCTGAACAATGAATTACAAATGTGTATTCTTCTTCCCAAGAGCCGACTTAGGGTTGTCTTTTCACCCAACCATAGTTCATTTTGGCCTTGGGTCATCTCTAGGCATCATCAAAACTTTAACCCCCCCCCCCCCCAAACAAGGAGGAGACACATAAATTGGCATATCCACTAGTATGGTCTTGTGTTGCTTCTGGTTGTTGGACCCGGAGATTGCAGACATGGTTAGCAAGAGACATACCCTAGTACCTAGGCTGGTTAGGCACAGATTAATTATTTTTGAAATTGCCAGTGCTAATCTTGCTTAACAAATTGTCTTTCTCTCTTGCACAGGTAGTGTGGAAGTTTCTGAACCTTCCAACACAATCACCTCCTTTGAAAGAGGCTTGCTTTCATACTACATACATGCAGACAAGACTCGAGCTGAAAATAGGAAGAACAGATTGAAATTCCTATGGGGTTCATAAAGAGGACTGTTACAACAATAGACACACACAAGAGAAGAGAAGAGAAGGAGAGGAGAGGAGAGGAGAGGTAGAGATGACTGTAATCATGGCAAGTGCACATAACCTCATCAGATTCAAGTCTATGAAAGGGATCTGTGAATAATCTTGCAATTAGGAAAGACCCAGCACCTGACACACTGACTGCAAGTGGAAAGGACTGTAATCTATCAGAACCAGTAACTAGTGTCCTGGCTTAGTAGGTGTGAAAGCACCCATTCAATTCAATTTTCAGAGGTAATCAGAATATATATGGATGATAGTGATGTCCAAACCTTGGACTCAAAACTTGCAATGGCAACAAAGAGCCTGTCAGAAACAATACATGAAAGCAGTACCCACTACTATCTATAGCTGTTATGGAACACAAGATGCATATGCAAAAGCTAGATGAAGTTGGAGAGGAAAGTAGTCACTCTGTAAACGGAGATGGAAGCAAACCTCAAGAATAGCGAGGAAGATTTCATAGAACTTTCACAATAATGAAAAGTATCTCAGCAAGAGCTTGCCGCTTTGCTGTAACTCTTTTGAAAAACTGCCTACTGAGCTCTTTGGTTGAACAGAAAACCCAATTTCTGGCTCTATAGAGAAAGCTACATAAGCAAACCTTACAGGATTTGTTGAAGAAATGCCTCAGTTCTGCTGCATGGAAGTTCTTTAAAATAAACTATGAATTCTGGCTGAAAGTCAGAATGTACCCCAAGAATACCTAGCTAGGAGGAGGACTACCTAGATGTAGTTGTCAACAGAGGAACTGGTGAACTATCAGGACCTGGGGTAGAAACTATAGCATGCTGCTTTGTTGTAACCTTTGAAAAATGCATCAATCCAGCTACATGGAAGGGGGGGCAGACACATGAGCTTGGGGGGAAAAAAAATTGCCAATGTCTGGCTCTGTAGAAAAGGATATGATCAGCAAAGCTTGCAGGCCTTGTTGAAGCTTGTGAAGAAAGAAATACCTAATTCTCGTTGTTGCAGAGGGTAAAGAAAGAAGAGAATTGCTTGCAGACCTCTGCTCAAAACCTGTGAATAAAACCCTAAATCCAGTTCCACCAGGAGAAATATGAGCTTGAAGCGGCGGCAAATATTACATGGGGGGGAAGGGGAGGTTGCATGAACCTCCTGTGTAAAGCAAGTTGGTCATGAGGAGAGGGGATTCAAAAAACAAGCTTTTTGGTGTACACAAATGGAGATCAGAAACTCATCCTCGGTATGGTTGGAAAATTGAATCGAGACCAGATGCTCTGTTTTCCGAGGGCAAGAAGAAGACACAATGCAAAACAGATCCCATGGAAAACGATGATGAAAAGGTACCAAGCTGGAGCCCAGGGGGTCTCGACATTCATGAAGGGATACGGCCACTTATGGCTCAGTCCCATGGTGAAGAGAGTCCACTGGAAGTATGTGTAAGAAGCACTCCAGAGGATGATGTAGCCGGCGCGGAACCAAGGAAATCGGAGGCTGTTTAAGGCGAACTCGGTAAGGAGGAGAAGAGCGTTTCCAGCGTGCATATTCAGATCGATGAAAGTGTGGCCGCTGCTCTTCGGCAGCACGAACGGCACTAGTACACCCCAGTATACCATATCTGTGAGCAACACAGCAGGAAAAACCGCTTGGAAAACCGCTTGCATGACATAGCCAGCAACTCCTGCGACAATAGAAAGATCCAAGTGCAATTCAGACTCACGAACAAAACCACAACATGTGCATGACAGATCGAGTTCGCAAGCATCTCATACGTCCTGCTAAGTTCGCCTTTGCCCCCACACAACAGATGCTGGAGCTGCTGCTGCTGCTTTTCTAGAGAACCGTAGTACTACGTAACATCGCTGCATCGAGAGAACAGCAGCAAGGCGAGCAAGTCTCTGATGATCCTACAACGCTTGTGTAAGAGAAGAGAGAAACTGCAAAATACCTGCGTTTTCTACCTTCTCTCCTCTTCCTCGAGCAAATGGCAATTGCCCTTTCTCTTGCTGTCGGTGATCCTTGCCGTTCTGCAGAAGGCTTTTGACGCCAGATCTTTGGACAGCGTCATCCTCCTCCTCCTGCTCGTCATCGTCGTCGTCTCCGAAATCAGGAGGCACGAGTCTCGCAGGCTTGCGATTGCAGTAGTAGTGTTGGTTCACGAAATGATCAACACTCACTCGTAAGGCCAATGCAAAATACAAGATCAGCAAGGTGAAAGTCCACTGAGTATAGAAGAAGAAAACGTAAACCCCGTCCTTGAAGATATTGTACAGCAACTGCGGCAGCAGATACGCGACAACAAAAGCTCGGAATGCGAGCAGAAGCTCAGCCTTCACGGCTCCTCCGCAGGCCATCCATAACTCCTCCCTGCAAAGATAACCGATAGGCAAAATTCCGACGAGACTTGGATCCTGCAGCTGCTCCAGTCGTGGACCTGACACCTTCCCCCCTTCATAGCGCCATAGAATTGCAATCCCGAGCACCACAAAAGAAGTTACCATGAGAAAACAAACAAAAAACGGCCACAACAACTCCATCTCTTCTCATCCCCCTGCCGCCCTTACGACGCAGGAAAAGAAAGAGAACAAAAACAATCAAAAGATCAGCACCAGCAACGCTCACGCGAGGAAGAGGAAAACGCTCCCCCCAAGAGCGCAGCAACAACACTCGCGCAGTACGCACGTCTCCCCTGTGTGTCTCTCTCCTCTCACTCTCGTCTCATTATGGATGAATAACACCTCTTCCCGGATGATTACGTCCAAGAGAAAGAACAAGAGAGTTTGATTTTAGTCTTAATTCATCCACGATATCCAGCGACGTCGTCGACGTCAAGCTCCAGTCTTGGCCACCTCGCTGCTGTACGCCTGTTCCATCTCCTCTTCAGCAAGCTCCTCTCTCTCTCTCTCTGGGTCTGTGTCTGTCTCTTGTATGGGCAAACACAGACAGACATTATCAAAGAAGGAAAAGTTAGGATCCGGTGCATAGCCCTGTTTCAATGACTTGCTGTATTTAAGCCAGAAGCACTTTGCTTCTTCTTCTGCTCTTGTTGTTTCTGGGTATAGGGTTTGTTTGTTTGTGTGTGTGTGTGTGAGAGAGAGAGAGAGAGTTGGTGGGAAGTGAGGAGATCAATGGATAAGGGACTTGGCCATGGCGATCCATTTCATTTCATTTGAATGGGCATTTGTTATTGGAGGGAGAGATTTTGAGATTGTGCAGATCGCATGTGATGACAATTATGGCTGATTTGATCCCTACACCAGGCTGGTTGCTGCATCCACACAACTGTTTGTTGTCTGTCTGTCCGTCTGTTGTATGGATGCTTGCTTGCATTCACTCTAAGGTTAGGTTTTCAAACTTGAAACTTTTTTTTGTTTGTTTGAGCATGTGTTAATGCAGCAAACAAGAGAGCCCAGGGGGAAGGGAGGGAGCACAGAAATAATTAAAAACTGCGGTGACAGAAGAAGAAGATCGAAAGCTCTAATCAGATGCCACAAGAAGGTATGTATGAACTGCGGAGCTTTTGTTTATTTTATTGCACCATGATTCATTCACTTTTGCAACATACTTAGTATTGAATATGGATTCATGGCAGCAGCGAATTCCAACTTTCACAATTGAAACATAATCAAGCAATGAAGCCCAATTTCATTTACCATCATGGGTGATGAACTCCACCATATACATATTCTTCAGTTGTTTCGGTGAGCGATGAAGCCACCAGATTCATTGAGGATTACTAGGAGATGGCCATTGGGAGGACTGAGTGGAGCAGCAGGTGTCTGCAAGGGGGGGTCTGATCAATGCCCATTATCTCATGTAATTGGCACTTTGGGAGAGATTCTGCCACATCATTCAGAACTTTGTTAACTCTTTGCTCAACCTCAAGATGTTATATGTGCTGGTGGCATGCATTTGAAAGCACAGTTTGACCCTAAGAAGCTTAAGAGTGAAGGGCAGAATCAACTCTCAAGCCTGACAATTATGATTAGTATATTGGTCATGAAGTCACAAGTAACACAAAGTAAGAATAATTTGTGTGTGTGATTCAGGTGATTTTGAACTGTGGAGATGGTTGGTTCCCATGGATATTTTTCAGGCAAGAATTATTTAATATTTTGGGTCCAGGTTTCGATATCAATATCATTTCATGCGTTGTCCATTCTCTTGTTTGCTCTTACATTGTTGCCTGGTGCATTTGCATCATGGATGTCAGGTTTTCCTCCTGGAACTTATGGAATCAAGATCTGTTTTCAAATCCCTATATCTGACTGGAATTGCATGTGGATTCTCCCCTAGTTTGATTGAAGTGTTCACACTTTTCTTTCCTTTCTCATTGTGCATTTCCTTCCTGGCTCTCCTGAACAGAGCAGATCCAGAAATGTGTGCTAGAATGGTAGCTGTAATAAGAGTGAAGTGTCCCTAAATTCATCTCTTTGTGTAAAATATAACACTTCCCTATCTGTCAACGCTGTGGTCAAGTACCATGATACTGCACTCATCAATAGTCCCACTACAATATTTATTACTCCACAATTGTTAATCAGTATGGAAGTTTGAACTTCAGATTTTACAACAGAAGAGAGCCAACTATTAGCCAGTCCTGCCCTGAAAGTAAGCCTGGGGCCAGCATGCCCTCCTGACTCCTGAGGCATTCAGCAGTGTATGCTCAGATACCCATGTGTGTGTACAACACTGTCTATTATTGAGCAGTAAAGCACATTCCACCTCCCTCACTGTGGGTTTTGCTCAGACAATGACATCACTTTCTCCCTGCTCTGACTGCACACCACTGTGAAAAACTTGGTTTAGGGTAAGGCTCCCCCATTGAGGACTTTATGGTTGTAAGCTCCTTTTGCCCTGGGTGCTACCTATACTCTCAAGGCTGGCAACCCCCAAGGATACAGAGAGCTTACAACCATTATGCCCCAAATTTACAGCCATAATAATGCCCAAAATGAGGAGCCTTGCCCTGCAGAAGTATCTGTTACAACTAGTAACAGAATAATAAAAGCCAGTGTTCACTGGGGCTTACAAACATAATTCCCCTCAAACAGTGAGCATTTCAGCACATAACGCCCCCATGCACAGTGCACACAATGGTCCATAGTTAGGCCCACAATTCCCATATATAGGAGAGGCAACACTAGCCCCTACAAGCTATTAGAAAATGTGATCACATTCACATTCTATATTCCACTCTGATCATGCTTTGTCACATTTCTTGCTCAAACTTGGTTTTGGAATTTGCCATTTCATATTCTCTTCCAATAGACAGATTTGGTTTTGGATTCCTGTAGATCACCGGAAACCATTAAGGAAAGAAAGCCCCTAAACTACATTATTAGAAATTGGTGCTTCTACTGTCTACCTAGCAAAATCTTAGACCATCAAACTCAGTTTACACCATTTTATATAACATCACTAATGATTCTATGGTCAACTTTTAGTTTGCCCCCATTAATTTTCACCTTTTGCACTATTCTTCTGTCATCCCCAAAATTTCAATTCCTGTTAAATATTCAATGCTTTCTTGCAAAGATCACAGAAGCAAGATTTACAGCACCATTTGTTCTCCATTCTTCGCTCACAGGCATTGGAACAACTACATAAACACATGACGAATCCATGAGAAATTTAGTGTCTTTGTTTTGTAGACTTAAATCACCATCACAGTAATGTGCTTTTAGTGTTGAACGATGTGGGCAGATACATATTCTCCTACAACTCACACCACAACATTTGACCACAACCAATTCCATTCCATCACTTTGGTGTGCAACATCTAAACAAGTGGAAACAAATATCTACAAAATTGCAGAGAGATCTTCACAACTTCACAATGACACAACAGTAAGTACAGTCATAACCTTATGAGAACCACTCAAAAAGCATCAGACCATCACTATCATCATGAATGGCAGTGACAAGCTGCCATGACTATCCATTAACTTCATCAGCTCCCAACAGTGGAGTAGATAATTATAGGATAATCTGCAAAAAATCTGGGCAAAACCACAGGTAGAAACAAGCCCATCCTGTAGTGTGGGGCTTAGGGTTTTCGGAAATTTGAGCAATAGGTGATCATAGCTCCAATCATTGATTCACCTCTCACTGAGGCACAAATGGGACAACAAACCCTGAAGCCCACAATCTGGTCAATCAGATACCGGGGCCACCATAAGACAACATGCCCCATTCAATTAATACCTAGCCTCTTCAGGCTCAACAAAACTCAAGTCAATAGCTAACTCATCTTCAACTCAATGACTGCAAAAGAAAAATTTATGCACAAATCATTGATGATTCAATTAAAGAACCCAACATCAGTATCCAACATACAACCCACAACACTGCATCCAAGCCACTGCTGCATCTTGTAGAAGATATACTATATAGACTACCAGGAAAAAAAAATCCGCCAGAAACCTGCACTCGTGGCAGATCACCGGAGCCTTCTGGCTTCCCTCTCTGACTCAAGAAGAGTCAGAATGTCACCTGCATTGTCAGTGAAATTACTTTTGTCATGCTATCACTTCTCACCAGATATAAATGAGGTCCCTTCCACTTTCTGATTCACAAACCAAAAAGTGATGCAGCAATCTTCCATCAACAAAAGCTTAACAAGGTCTATGATCAGAATATCCAAAACCACGCTTTGCAAACCTATGATCTTGCTTGGAGCTACTAAAAACTCTTGTCTATTGTTTGACCTGAGGAATTAAGCAGTGCATCAGAAGGAGAAAGGCAGCATTTTTAATATCCATATGAGATTCAACACTACTCTGTGATGTAGACCATATACATCAAACATCTTCAGACATATATAGCTACCATTATACAAGTCAGGCTTCTGGCTATTCCTAGTGCCATACTCAAGAGTGCAACAGGCAATGAGAAACTATTGACCAGAAGTTTGATTGCATTAGCATGTACCCAAGACTGACCCTAGCAAGAAAGAGAATGTGAAGGATTGGTATAGATACAGAGACAATGAGTGTACCTTCACGAACAGGTCCCTTCACATTACGCATGATGAGTCGATTTTGGTCATCCAAGAACTTGACACGCACTTGAGTCACCTGTCCCCGTGACCCTGTGCGACCAATCACCTTCATGACAATTGCCAACTTCACAGCTGTATCCTGAAATTCAAACAACCATGCCAACAGTCCTATCTGGTTAACAGAAGGAAGGATAGTCCAATCAAGTCAAAGCAGCTTGAACAGTTGGCATGACATTGTACTATTCCGATGGCCACATCTAGTAGATGATACTATTGCATGGGCTGAAGTTCTTTAGCAAAGTTGTCTGCCATACTTCCCCAAAGCATCTCATGATGTCTGATTTTTTGAGATCTCCTTACCAATAACTCAGAGAGGATGGAGATCCGGCATCTTAAACAGAAACCCTGGCAAGGTACAAAGGACTCACAGGGCATAACAACATAACGATTTATCTTCAACAACCATCCCAAAGGTCTAGAAGAAAGCAGCCACAGTGAATATTTCCGAAATTGCAATACGAACCTCCAAAACCAGTCATGCAAGGGGCAGAAAAACTCATATACTTATCTTCGACGCATTTCTGGTTGCAATGGAAGAAATCATACTTGCTTTCACCTTCGGTTTGATGGCTATTTGTGCACAGTTTAATTTTAGGGTCCGTTCCAATTTTCTGTGTTTTACATCCGATCCCTCTATGAATCTCCCTTTTTTTGTTCATGTTGCTTGCTCTATTTCTGCCATGAAGCTTTCCATCCCTTGTCAAGTAGTTTTGCACTCTAGTGAGTTGATTTTAACGTTGTAATCTAACAACACACAGGACTTCCACAGAATCGAGAAGATATATATACCTTCTTCGCCAAGAGAGAGACAGGTATGTCCGAAATTACACACCGAAAGAAACACGATGAAAAATAAGAAAAGACAAAGAAGGCGATATAAGAACGCACCATCTTGAGCGTTTACAAATCCACCGGAAAGACGACGAAGCACGAAAGGCTAACCACTGACGACGTTGCTCCTCACAAAGCGCAAAGACCACAAACAGCAAGCAAAAAGAATTTCTCAATAGCCGCATTTTCTCTCCCGCCACCACCTCTTGTTCTCCAAACCCTAGATTGAGATCTTGAACGAGGCTACTGAACATCCGAGGACCTGAAACCCTAGATTGAGATCTTGAACGAGGTTACTGTGCATCCGAGGACCTGAAACCCTATATTGAGATCTTGAACGAGGTTACTGTGCATCCGAGGACCTGAAACCCTAGATTGAGATCTTGAACGAGGTTACTATGCACCCGAGGACCCGAGTCACCGCCGCCCAAACCTAACCTGAGATCCCAGGCAAGGATACTTGCCAGCGCTGAGCGGGTATTTAATTTCTGTCAATATTCAATGTTGTGCATGTAAGTGTAAATAGCCATACATACATACATATATATATGGTGTGTAACATGCCCAATTGCTTTGCACTTACATTACCCATCATGAGTATATATTATTATACAATTACATATATATATATATATGGTGTGTAACATGCCCAATTGCTTTGCAATTACATTACCCATCATGAGTATGTATTTTTATACAATTACATATATATATATATATATATATATATATATAGATGGTGTGTAACATGCCCACCCCCCTTGAAAAGGCTATTTCCCATCTTAACCCTAATTTGCTTATTTTTATTGTCATCATTAACTAACTACTTGCACTATTACTATCAAGAAAGCTAATATTCCTTGTCTTTTTTTGTAGTCAGGTTTTGCAATTTTTTTCTTTTCATTATTGCTTGTATTTTTGCACAAATATGAACTTTAAACTTGAAAATGCAATTGAGAGATTATTAATTTTTTTTCTATAAGGTGCTTTTGATGACATTTTATTTGAATCTTTTTTTGACTAATTAATTGAGTAAGTATAATTTAATTATGAATTTATGAAATATAGGAGTATGATTATGAAAAAGGTCATTGTGATTTGGAAAACAAATTTGTGATGATTATCATTTAATCATTTGAATAAATATTTTAAACTATATATTTTAGCATGCAATGGATAAACATTATATATATATAAGGGACCAAGAATAGTATTCGACCAATTTTATGACTCAAAGAAATCTTTGAAGTGGTTCCTAATGGTATCACCCAAGGATATTTTTACTTAGAAAAAAGAAAATTATAAAAAAAAACATGAGTAAGCATGACTAGCATTGCACATTCTATCATTTACAATTCAATTATCGACAAAAAAACAAGGTGCAAAGAGTTTGCACCATCACACATTAAGAGGAAAATTTGTGCAATGACTTGGACATTTGTATTAACTTTCATGACCAATACCTCAAAACATTGATGGACAACACCAATTGAAATTTTTTATTCAAATGAACAAACTCCTACAATTTTTCAAATTGTTATGCCAATTATAAATCCTATCAAAAAAATTCAAGCACAAAAAGAAATAATTCAACAACTTGCAAAAGTACCTAACGTTTATATGTTTTTTATTGTTCATTATCAATGGAAGAAAATGGTGTCAAAACATCACAAATAATTGATGATGCCAAGGAACTTGCCACATTAGAAAAGATTTTACAATGAATTATTAGAGGACCAATCAAATCTTGATGGGCAAAAAAGTAAGATGTGTAGGTCTCTTTTGAGTTTGTTGGATGAATTTGTGAACCAAACTCATTGAACAATTTCTCTAAACCTATAGTGAGTAAGAAAATAGGTTAAATTTTTCAAAAGATAGTTATTTGAACATATTTGAATTCCGTGCTTGTATGCACTGCTAGTGACAATCAATTATTTTATTTTTTCTTGGGTTTTCATATAGTTTTCAATAATTCATCATTATTTATGTCAATGTCAACTTTAATTTAAATTAATATACATTCCATGCGCATGAAAAGCCACATATTTTGTTTTTTTGTATCCATGTTAGTGGATAGGGAAAAAGAGTGAAGTAGTTATTAGGAAAGGTGGAAGATGGGTATTAAGAAAGTTAATATGAAAAAAAAATTTATCAACAAAAAAATTGAAGTAGTTAGGTTTGAAAATGAAATAATTATTTTAAAAATTTGTCTTTGGAATGGTCCATGAACTACCATAAGAAGGATTTCAAAAAAATCCCCCATATACCGATTTCGATTATTCGTCACTAAAATTACAAATGAAAACATGGATTGGTAATTTTTATTAAATACGTTTTTAATTTGTACTAGTTAGATTTTCCAATTAGATACACTAGTCATTATTTTTGAACCTTTGAAGAAGAAGTTTAAATAAGATTTGTTGTATAGTTTTGGACATAGCTTGATTTTTGGAATTTTGAACATCAACAAATTATTTTGTTTTGAATTTTTGGCAAGAATAATAGATTCATTTGAATTTTGATTTTCACATACAAATTTGCATTTTTGTTCAATTCAATTGTAAACTTGCTTGAATTTTTGTTTTTTGCACATAAAAAATATATATGGATCAAAGGTGTTGTTCACAAATAAATTGGAAAGATCTAAATATGTGCATAAATAAAGTTTGTAAAAAAAAAAGGTAGTGAAAATTATTCATTGTGCCAACCTACCGCATTTCCAAGCCTAACTACCTCACTCTTTTTTCCCTACCCACCAACATTGATATTAAACAACAAATTAATATGCGCCTTTTCATGATCATGATATTTATATATATTCAAATTAAATTTAAAATTGACATAAATAATGATGAATTATTGAAAAACATATGGGAAAATACAATTGGAAAACAAAAAAAATAAAGGGAGAAAAGGAGAATTTTGCTCTACTTGAAATTGTAAGAGTAAAAAAACAAAATTTAACCAAAATTATAGAGGAACAAAATAAAAATGAGATGCATTATGATGAAATACATGTTTAAAATAGTTTAATGATTCAATATCAAATCATATATATGTGCCTCCCTTTATTTATTTGCTTCTAAAGCTTTAAGTCCAAACTACTTAATCTTTTTGGCCTTGCCTTGGTAGGCAAGGATATATTGTGTTTAGACTCATTATAGAATACTAGTGTGAACCCTTTGCATAATGCACAGGTGTGTTATTTCAACAATGTTTGGTTGATGTTTTTGATTTTTTAAAAAAACTTTTCTTTCAAACAACTGTCCATGGCCACTGTCCGTCCGGAGTCATTGTCACAGACAGACTAAGTGAATTAATATATATGATTATAGTAGCTTAATGGATTGCGGCCCCTAGGCAATGATAATAGGTCTATTTTTATATGAGGATTTTTGAAAGATGATATTTTGGCTTGTGTTGAAACTTGAGATTAGTTATAATAGAGTTATAATAATATCTTGAAGGGATTTTGGTTGTTTTAGAGGTTTTTTTTTGAAGATTATGTTTTTGCATGGTGAAATGTAATTGAGTTTCCATTAAGAATTCTTCTTCTTTTGCCTTAAGATATTTCTTAATGTAAATGGCAAGGCCACACACACACACACCCCTTGTTATGTTCAAAAGGTCCAAATTCACTTCGAGCATTCACATGTTGTAGACATAAGTGGCTGATGGTTTGCACGGAGGCGTCGTCGAGCTTTTTCCGTTCTTGCATCGCGTGTATCGAAGATGTCGCGAATCTCGAAGTCGACGACTCAAGAACTTTCTATGTCATGAGTGGTTAGAGAATTGGGATTTTGTAGATTTTGTCAAATAGGGAGAGACGTCGAGGACGATGGAGATTGTCACAGTGTTTTGGTTTCTAGGGGGTTTCTTTGGCCAACTCAGTGTCCTAGTGATTCGCCTGCGAGCAATCCTGATCCTCGTGCAGGGCATCCTTTCTTACCTTCAGCTCCCGTAGTCTACAATTGTCCAAATCTTTAGAGGCACTTGTGGAGCTCTTGTAGTCCACAATTTAGGGTTTCTTCTAGGCACTTGTGGAGCTCATGCAGCGGTGGCTGGAATGAAGAGGGGAAAGGAGAGGTCGCGCAATGAGCAGGCAGAAGTTAGCAGGTCGTCAAATAGTGGGCCGGCATCAGCACCAACTTATGCTGGATGTTTTGGAGATGCCATCAAGAGTATGAGTCAAACCCTAACTGGTACGCTACATCGCTTGATAATCTCTCTTCTGTTCTGAAATCCCAGCGATGACAGTGTAAATGCCTCAAATGTTGTTATCATGATGCTAAGGGATTTTCCAGAGGGTTCACTTCCTTGCAAGATTTGATTTTTTTGGGTGAAGTTTTTAGTCTTAGTTCCCTTTTGATGCAACAATATGACAGCTCAACATGTTACTGTTGGAAAGAGGACACTACTATATGAGTATATTGGTTTCTATCTGCTTGCAATCATGAAGGAATATTAGGTTGAGCTCTTACCTGCTGGGGTTCTTGTGTGCTGAATTCTACAGTGACATCAGCTTGACCCCTTCATCATGAGTAATGGACAAATTACTGCTGCAAAGGTATTGGGTGTGTTGTGGATGGGAGAGCTTTCACATCTGTTCTTGCTGACAAGAGCCAAAAAACTCAGAGTATAAACCATGACCAGATCTCTGGACTTCATCATTTGCAAAATTACCATTCTGTATTGAAGCAACTTCTGACTGGACATGCAACAGGGCATGCTATACATTCTGAGGAGCTAGAAGGCAGCTATCATATTGTGCAATGAACCCTTGGGTTCTCTGTCTGCTCTGAAATAACCAAGGAATTTTTTTGGTTGTAATACACTGAGTGCTCACAGTCAAGCCTCCTCTCAGAAATGGATATTTTGCAGATCTCTCACTTCCATTCAATCTTGAGCATGCAATTGATGCAAATAGATAATACCAGATTGGGAAAACTTGCTCTGATTGAATGAAGAACTTATTCGAATGAATAATGGAATTGGCATTAACTAAATTGTAGATTCATCTCATCTTAGTTGTTTTCTTTAATCTTCTTGCAGTGTGGCATGAATCTAACCTTTTTCCATTTAACAACTCCACACTCACAAGTACCATGGTTAGATCATCTCTTCATAAACATATGATTTTCAAATCCCCATGTGTAGATTTTGTGTTGCAGTTTTCATGCCATTGATTGAATAGGAAATATGGAGTTGTGATCACTTTTACTTTGTTCCATCCCTAACAGTGGCAATTGCTGAGCTCAATGTTGTTGCCAAACATGGGTGTCACTAGTCTATGTTTCCAATGTTCCAACTCCTTAAGGATTTGAGCCCAAGCCCTCACTTGGAACCAAAAGGTTTGAAGAATTGAATCAAATGACTTATGCTAGGTTTGTTTAACTGCTTGCAGCACATGGTCTTTTTCAAGCTCCATCCCTATAAGCATCATCACTAGCAATGATATGCATAATGTTGCAACATCATCATGGAGAAACATCACAAGTACTTGCTCCTGCGATTTCTAGGACCATGTGAAAATGTGAAATCAAGCACATATTGAAATGAGAATAGTTATGAACCCTAATGAAAAAGCTTCAGGGTAGTTGATTTGGTGGCAAACTGTGCAAACACCCAAAGTCAAAGAGGAGATGTTTTGAAAGGGACCAATACTTCAGTGAGGATGATTGAAAGAATAAACCCTCCCTGAGTCAAACATAAAGCCAGTCCCCTACTCAATAGATGTGTGAGATCCTACAAGTTTGTAAGATCTAAAAACTCGGTTTTTCCTACAAAACCTTTGCAAACCAATGTAATTTAAAAGTTGTTCAAATTATACCAACTTACAATGAGCAAAGAAATTGATTTGGATTGAAGGAATTCAAGGATGCCATTGTTGAACTTGCTAAGATAGGTATTAAGATAAATGATGATAAAATAATTTAGATTCTACTAAATGGATTGTTTTGAAGTTATGAAGGATTCATTCAAGTTTTATCTATAATTGGAGAAGTTTAAGAGCCTTGTGGGTAGGCTTTTTACATGAATTAGACTACATACTCATAACCGAGACAATTGGAGGACATTTTACTTGTGAAATGACAAAGACATTAACACACTAGGGACAAGCACAATTCAAATGAAAAGATCAATTTCAAACAATCTCTTAGAAAACCACAAACTTAGACGATTACAATTATGAAAAAAGAAAGAATTTGAGAGATGATTGTTAAGGCTCCAAAATGCTTTTATTCATGGACCAAGATCAAACAACAAAACAATAGGAAAAGGGAGTACTCCTCCAAAGACAACCATGGACGTTGTACAAGAAGACTATAATTATAAGGGAAACAATTCTCAATCCAAAGAAGAAGAAAAAGGAGATCTAACCATGAAATGGTTCAATGCTTTTACAACTTTGAACCTTGAAACATTATGCCTCAGGCTAAACTGAAATCAAAACCAAAAATGGTACATTGATTTGAGGCATGAATTACACAAGAAGCAATGAAGAAACAATCACAATTTTGCACAAATAGGGTCAATCCAACAAGCTTTAGATTTTGCTCAAGGTCAAAATCATTTTATTGAAAGGAAGGGTAATGTATGCAAAGTGGAGAAATCAGATACACCCACACATATATCTTCGTTTTTTAGTGTTGAACATTTGCTTAACACAAGTATTTTGCAAAAACCACTATCACCAAAGGTCTTTCATACCTTTCTTTTAACTGTCAACATAACTAATGAAAATTTCAGGTTTTAGAAAAAGAGTAACTTCTTGATGAAAATTTTTGTTATTGGTGTGCTTTCACTTTTTAATATATACATTTATTTAGTACTTTTCATTAAGACTTCCACATAGTAGATACTTTTGAGCAAATTTTAAGGTTTCAAGTTTGAGGACTACAAGGGTGTTTGATTAGGTCTATATATTGTGCGTGCCACCACTAATAGAGGACACTTTTTGTCAAAATATTTAACCACTTCAAAAATTAGGTTTTGTAGCCCCAACTTGAGAGTTTCCGAATTGAACACTTGAGAAGGTTTGAATTATGCTTTCTTTAAATCTAAACCCTAAACCCTGTTAGTAATGATAACCATGAGGCTGGGACTGAAACTGAAATCTGATTCCAATATGCTTGGAGCTCAATTCCTGTGAAATCTGGCTGGTTCTCCTCAAAAATATATATATTATTATAGTTCTTTCCAAATTCTTCTGGGAATTGTTTGGTGTCAAACATTAATGACGAGTATGATAACCATTTGTTTAGCCTTCCAAAAATTCTTACATGAAACCAATAAAAGCAAGTTGAGATTAGAGCAATTGTCTAGCTTTTATTTCATTTGTTGAATGTGGTTAAAGTGTAAGGTAACACCATGGGCATTACCAGAATAAGCGCCCATGCACAGCAGAGCTCAGGCGGGCCTGATTCCTGTAATGCATACAGCTGAGGGCATTACATACTATGCACCTTTATTTTTATTTTAAAAATTCTTGTGATACCCAATGAGTACCCAATTGACAGCGCCCAAAAAAAGTGACAATGGGCTTTACAAACAGGCAATTGCCTGCAGAGGCAGAGGTCAGCTTTTTATGCAAGGTAAGATGCTCTCCCGGTACACTAGAAAAAAACACACTTACAACAAGGCCCTTCATTTCCACTTCTACACATGTACCAGTGCACAATGAATATGCATGAAACATCCAATGCACTGACAAATTTGTATGAATGACTTCCACAAATTGCCATGTATCTATTTGTAAGGCATTGGTACCATCTATATTCTTTTGTTCCCATTGCATTAGTTGGAACAACATAACCATCCCAGGTGAGAATCTTAAAAACCACAGAGAAATATAAACCTTGTTCAGAGTTTCCTTTTCCCATTTTCTTAACATCCGGTTCTAAGTTCTAATTGTACCCAAAGACCTCTTGGTTGCCAACATGTACAGTGGGGGAAAAAAATCAAGCAACTTAAATCAATACAAAACCACTATAATTTCATTTAAATAAGGAGACAAAAAAAAACTCAACCAGACCCAAAGTGATCAAATGTCACTTCACATAATTAGCCAAAGATAGTTTACAGTCTTGTTCCCATTTTACATGAAACTGTAAAAATGCTTTGCTCATTTTAGAAGCAATTGCACAATCCTTGATGTGCTATTTGTGAATGAAATCTCATATTCTGAGGCCTCAAAATGAACAGATAGGATTATGAATGTCTCACACACATCCATGTGGAGAATATTCCAGATCTTGGGTCATGAAAACATGAATACCAACAGAACCAGTGGAGTAGGACCTTGAAAATGCATGGAGAACACAGGAAATCCTATGTGAGTTGATGTCACCAGTACAAGACTCCATGAGTTGTTTGTGACTGAAAATCTCCACCCAAAATCCAGGGATCCCCAGCATTGCACCTTCAAAGGCGGAATTTTAAATGTTGGGCTTTCAAGAGATTGCAAAAGATTGTTCTCTTGGCCATAATGTCAAAAAGGCTATCTTGGTGGCTTGCTTAAAGAAGCCATCCAAGACTTTCAGTCACACATGAAGATGTACTCAAGGAATTCTTGTTAAAAGCTGAAGCTTTGGATTGATTTTAGAAAAGGGTGACACTATTGTTGACTTAAATGTTCCTCAGCAGAAACCTGACTCAAACTTAGAACACTAATCAATCAATTGGTCTGCTTCTTGATGATGCAAAGCTTTGAATTCCATTATACAACTTCAATACTCATGATTCTTATTGAAGCTTCCATCACATATCCTCAACAAAAGAAACCACACCAGTTCAAGGTTCACATCGAAGAGTCCCAACCAGGTAGCTGGTATCCCAAAAGAAATGAAGACATAAACTACCCTTTACTTCTAATTCCAAAGCAGAATGTATATACATTCACACCCATTCAGTCTCTCATCTTGCTCACCATCTGAGGAAACAGTCTAGCTCCTAATCAGCAGCTGAGACAGCGATGACTAACAAGAATTGAGCAGAAATTGAGCTTGGGAAGCGAAACTTACATATACATACTTCCATCATCTGTCAATTCCATGAGCAATTTGATTCCAATTTTCCCTGCCATGGTTCTTGAGAAGCCAGATCCTGCTGTGAGCACCAGGCTATGGCAAGTCAATTCTAGTTGCTACAATTCTCTCTCTCTCTCTCTCTCTCTCTCTCTCTCTCTCTCTCTCTCTCTCTCTCTCTCTGTGTGTGTGTGTGTGTGCTAGAAAGGAATTCCACATACAAAGACAGTAACACAAACCCTACTAATTCTAACCATTGCCGTTCAAGAGGACACAGAATCTGAGGAACTTGCAAAGACAGAAAAGGCCGTTGCAGTGTTCAAAAAGTATCAGAAGACTAACCGGGGCCAAATCTGACTATCCAGATCCCACGATGATGTTATTGATGGGTATGAAGATGAGTTTGACGAAGAAGCCAATGAAGCCCATGACGACAAACCCTATGGCAGTCCTGATTGCCACTTTCGAAAACTCTGTGGTCGCGAACAACAGAAACAACAAAGACAGTAAGTACATGGCTTCTTCTCAGAGCAAGCATGACCTAGTTTTTCATACAGCTTGCAAAAGTTCTAAGCTGCCACTAACCCTAGCATACCCGAAACCCTAAAAAAGGAACACCAAATCAACATTTCTGTAGAAGAAAGGTGCCATAGTGTTCTTCTACAGAACTTCCCCTAAAAGTTCGTTCCTGGATTCTGCCCCGGGGGGAAGGTCAACCCTAGTGTTAGTTACCTCGGCGATCAGGTTTGTGGCATTTCTTGACGAGCCGGATGCTGTCTTTTGTGAATTCCCTGACGGGTCGAACAACAGTATCAACAGCCTCCATTTTGTTCTTTCCCTAACTTCTGCCAATTCTTTACACTCTCTCCTTTTCCTTTCTTCCTGCACACCCAAAGAAGAAAGAATACCGAAAAACTCCAGACTGATGAAATTCTCAGCAGAGTCCTGTGCAAGACATATTTTCTGACCTCCAAAAAAAACCAAAACAAAAATAATTCCAAAGAAGTAACTCCAGTGTTTTTTTTCCCTCTCTTTCTCCACAGACCTATTCTCTTTACAGTCGTGGCAAGCTGCTCGATGGAGCTCCCAAGTTCGCGTCCTCGAAGAATCTCCGCACATCTCATCTCGCGCGAGGAAATGAGGAAGAACGTGGTGCAAAGAAGCAAGAGTCTGCTCAGACAAGGCGACTGATTATGTGAAGCCAGACGCGCCTATGTGGATGAAAAGTTACATAAGTTAACGACGAGGAAAGGAGGAAGAGCGTGGTGCAAAGACGCGCGAGTCTGCGCTGACGAGACCACTTAATTATGTGAAGCCAGACGTGCCTATGTGGATGAATACCTACTTAGCGACGATATTAAGGAACCTAAGAATCTTGCATCCAAGAAGGCACTGTTTTCTCTTCATATTATTGTGAGCTACAAATCTCTCTCTTGTTTAGAAGAAATCCAATAAACTCAAGATCACAAATTAGGGTTTTAGAAGAAGCCCAAGAAACCCAAGATCACAAATTAGGGTTAGAAGAAACCCCAAAAATCAGTGCTATCTCAGTGGAAATCCCTGTGTCTGTTGTTGGACTGAGCGATTGGGAGAGTGATTGCGTTGAGCAGCTCTTGCAAGATGTGTTTGGTTGATTGAATTGTTCTTCAGATGATGGTGTCATGCCTGCTTTGGGCAAGACATATGGTGAGGGAAGTAGTGATGGCGAGGATTCCTAACTAGAAGAAGAAGTTGTTGTTGTTGTTGTTGTTGTGGGGTTTTTTGTTTGAACATATGGTGAGGGAAGTAGTGATGGCGAGGATTCCTAACTAGAAGAAGAAGAAGTTGTTGTTGTTGTTGTTGTTGTGGGGTTTTTTGTTTGAGGAAATGGCGACAAGTGCAGAGATGCAAGCGTTGCTTGCATCTGTGGGGCAACAACAACTCCCTCTGGCTGTTGCCGCTGGGCGTACATATGGGCGCACATCGTTGCCGACTCAACATTCCCCTCAATCAAGGGCGCGCATCTTGCTGCAGGAGATGGCTAGCCTCACGGATCGCCTGGTAAAAGTCGCAGGTGTGGCTGCTGCTGTTGCTGCTGTTGTTGTTGTTGTTGTCGTCATATCTAAGGCATGTCCCCTCTTTTGTTATTACGGTTTTCCACGGTTCCTGGTTTTTCATCTTTGCTAGCTAGGTCTATGTCTTTGAATGTGTTCATGAATTGGGAAAAAAAAAGTTGCTTCCAGAAACTGTGACTTTGGTGGTGCTGATGGGTTTTCACAGAATCATGTTATTCTTGATTTCAATGGTTCTGCATCCTTGTTCTTGTATTGCAGGGGATAGGAAGGGATGGCAACAGGCTGGCCATGTGAAGACAACATCGCCTTCTCTCCTTTCAGGTGAAACAGTGGCCCCTCCAGAAGGTGCGGCAGCAACAACAAAGGAAATTCTTTCCCTGCTAGAGTCTCACCAGCTTCTACTTTTTGAAGCTGTGGCAGAGCTTGGGGGCATGCAAGAACTAGGTCAACTTGACAAGCAACAAATAGGAGGAGGAGGGACTGGTAGCAACAACAAAGGCAGTGCACTTCGAGCCTTTGCAAAGCGAGTGCGAGATGCTGAGCAAGTGCTGGAAAGTACCCTGGAGGACATGGCAGAATTCAAATCGGCCCGCCTTGGTACCAGCATGGATGTGCAAGAGCTTGTCTCTTATGCACACCGAGTTAGCTATACCACATTTGCTCCACCAGAATATGCCTCGGGCCTAGTTCCATTACGAGGAGCTCTGCCACCTGCACCCCAGGATGGGCAAATGCGAGCATCATTGCTCTACCAAGCTCATGAACTTGATTTAGGTCTTCCAAAATCAACAGCACCTGCTCTATCACCACTTGTTCCTGCTGATGGAACTGGGCAAATAGCAGTGGAAGCTTCAGGTCCTGCTCATTTGGAGCCACCACCAGTACCTGCAGTTCCTGCAGGATGGCAGCCCGGGATGCCTGTTCAGCTGCCAACAGAGTTGCCACCAATGCCCATTGGGTGGAAAATTGGTGACCCTATTCCATTACCTCCAGGCTTGGATATGACCACTTTGCCTCCTGGCTGGAAGGCCACCAGAGATGTAAGCCAAGGTCCTGCCAGCCTGCGGCCCAAGGCTCCCCCTGCACCTGCCCTTATTCATGTGCCCCATGTACAGCTTGATCTCAACCCTGAGCTTGAAGAAGATCTTAGCAGTGAGTATGGGTCAGAGAGCAATTCTGATGAAGACAATGACTGATGGAACCATTGCTGAATACAAGAATGGAGGTTTCATTTGTGGGTTTTGGGGTCTTAAATTGTTCTCAAGTACCTAACATTAGTCTGTGCAGATATTGTGTATCTTTAATTTTACCAGCCTAGGTGTATTTCATCATTTGCAATCTCAGATAGTAGACTTGGCACTCCAGAGGAGACTGGCACCACTTGAGACGACTCCTCTTTGTCCACATTTTGTACAAGGATTGCACATCCAATTTATTTGATACACATTATGCAGACTATTGTACATGGACCCATCATGCAGGAGAATGGCATGGCACAAATTGTACTGAAGAGTAAGAACTCTGTAAAGATCGCTAGTTTCCTGAGGCCCTTGTAGCTTATGACTGTGCATTACATATTTGGGTTTCACAGGTTCACAACAAACTGATAATTGTTTCTTGGATTTTCATACTTCACTCTGAAGGATCATCTGTTCAATGTACACATGTATTTAGTCATGAGCTTCATACTTTTCTTATCCTCCCTCTAGGATGCATCAATGGTAACCAGTATTCTGTAGATTCTGGGCTTCAATGACGAGAACGCTGGTTTGTGTCAGTACTGACAATGTGATCTCAGCTTATGCTGCTGACATCTTTGAGTTCCTAGAGCTTTGGCATTCCTAGGCGACTTGTCGGATTTCCCCATTGAAGGAGATATAAGCAGTTTATTATCCTCATGGCACAATGGAACCATGAGCAGAAGCTACAGAAAGCTGTTACCCTAAAACGTAAAATGAGAGAAAATAAAATGCAAGAACATGCAAAGTTTGATTTCATTCATATGAAAGGTTCCACCAAACATGCATTTCTAATGTACAATGTGATCATTGAATTGGCACATTTATAAAGTGGCAATGAAGGGATAAGAGTTCAATCAAAACTAAAGAGGCATCACATGCATCATGAACAAAACATTTCCAAAATCATGGATACATATTCCAATTTTGCACATAATCCTTTACATGATCCTCAACCTCATCATAAAACTTTGTATTTATAATATATAAAATGTCCTCTTCAACCTCATCAAACCCATTCACATTGTTGGGTCCTTGCTTATCCTCAATACAATTGTGGGATCAATAGGTCAATTCTTAATTAGAAAAATAAAGAGATCCAAGTTCTTCACATACACTAACAAAGACTTGTGAGGATCCCTACACTAGAAAACACCCTCTCTATTTCAATTGGATTGCCAAATATGTCTAAAATTGCTCTTGCTAAGTATTCAACTATCATAAATTGTCCTTCATGTTTTGACCACCAAAGAAAAGTGTCTTTTGCTTCTTCCAATGGCACCTTGAACATGTGAAAGTTGACAATTATTGTTGAACTTACACTTACACACATAGTCCCCAAAATAAACTAGTGTCCAACCATGCTTTGACATAACATAAAATCTTGGAGGTGAAATTAAAGGATTCAAGCATGACCTTTAGCTACCTTGCTAACCCATGCCCAATGCTAATCTATTATATCATGACGAGGCTTCTAATATATTGTAATAAAGTTGATGACAAGAGCAAAAGTATCCTACTACCCTCTATTCATTCACAAATCAAATGCAATCTTATATATTAAAGCAACAGTGGTGTCTGTCTATTTGTCTGTCTGGGCAGTGCCTGGAAAATTCTTAGAGCTTCCCCAAATGTAACTTCTCCAGACGTAACTTCCCCAAACTAGTGGGTGCCCGTGCCCTTCGGACACTGTGAAGTCCCCAGAACATTTTCAAAAAGATTTTAATTTTTTTAAAATGTTCTAAAATTGGCCC